>ENA-UEPH01000722-UEPH01000722.1-human-gut-metagenome-genome-assembly--contig:-NODE-722-length-37063-cov-5.268615_pt1 | contig 37063 bp, 25 predicted proteins | sample MGYA00242891_ERZ507898 | MGnify/ENA primary metagenome ERZ507898 (study PRJEB26167, sample SAMN06115411) | human gut metagenome | host: Homo sapiens | place: China:Guizhou | collected 2014-10-15...
GCCGTGATTTGTGGTACAATAGTGGGAGCGGAAAACCGCTCCCATTTTTGATGTAAGGAATAACGTGTATGAATACTTTTACCTATGTTGCGCCCTGCCATTTTGGCCTGGAAAGCGTTCTGGCCGGGGAGATACGCCGCTTGGACGGGCAGGGAGTTGCGGCCTCCGACGGCAGAGTTTCCTTTTCCGGGGATTTCAACCTGCTGGCCCGGGCAAACCTCTGCCTTCGCACGGCGGAGCGGGTTCTGTTCGACCAGGTGCGCGCCCTGCCCTTTGAGCAGTTCATCGGCCGCCAGGACGCCTTCCCGGTCAAGGGGCACTCCACCAAATCCCAGCTCCACAGCATCCCGGACTGCCAGGCGATTATTAAAAAAGCCGCGGTGGAGCGCCTGCGGGAGAAGTACGGCGTCGGTTGGTTCGAGGAAACCGGACCGGTTCATCAGATTCAATTTATCATACGTGACCTTTGAACCGATAGAAAAATTCCCGGAATAACTAACGGACATACGCCCGGTTGATCCCCTTTTCGTCGTGATCACGATGACTCCATTTGCAGCCTTCACCCCGTATATGGCCGTGGCCGACGCATCTTTCAACACAGTTACATCCTCAATGTCAGAAGGATTTAACCAAGAGATAGCACTACCCACGAAGTTACGGATCATATCAATATTATCCGGGTCCCGACCAAAAGCAACCAACTCGGTTGCCTTGAAAGGAAGCGGATCTTCCTGGATTATACCATCAACAACCCATACCGGCTCCTGACTACCCAACAAGGTGGAAGTACCGCGAACCCGAACTTTCTGTCTCGTCCCGACCAAACCGTCTTGATTCAAGACCACGACTCCCGGAAGTTTACCTTGTAAAGCCTGCTCCAAAGATTGTGTTCCGTTTAATATCAAATCCTCCGCACTAATCGTACTCACGGAACCCGCCATATTAGATTTTTTGATCACCTGATAACCGGTCACCACGACTTCATCCATTTCCTGCGCATCTTCTTCCAACACGACATTCAACTCCTTCTGCCCTCTCCAAAGTACCTGCCTGGTTTTCATTCCCACGAAAGAAAAGATCAAGGTAACCGTATCCCGTTTCACGGTTGTAAAAGTAAACTCACCGTTGATCCCGGTAGCAACCCCGACAGTCGTTCCCTTTTCCAGAATCGTTACACCGGGCAACAACTCGCCTTTTTTATCCTTCACGGTACCCTTGATGACAATCATCTCTTTCTTGTCATCATCGGCACGTTTAATAATCACGGCGTTCCCGGAAATTTCGTAACGCAACCCGGTATTACGCAAACATTCATCTAAAATCTCGTTCACGGTCTTGTCGGCAACATTCACGGTCAACTTATCCACTTTAGCGATATCTTGTGTTCCATACATGAACACGAAGTCTGTTTGCTTTTGAATTTCCCAGATCAACTGTTCCAACGTGACTTCTTCCATCTTCAAAGTCAACCGATTATTCTGCGAATGTACCGCTGCAGTTAGTTGGAAACAGCTGATTAAAATCAGTATGAGTTTCAATTTCATGACAAATAAGATTTTTTGCCACTTTCTTCGGTTGAAGAAAATGGTTTCTTGGTTTTTTTTCATAATTTTGAATGATTAAAAGTGTAACGAACTTTAATTTTAAACGAGATGCGTTTCGTGTAGCCAGCACTGACGCATCTTTTTTCTATTTAGCACTTGAAATATATAACATATCATCAACTTGTGTAACATTTACTAATCCTGTTTTACGCAACATCTCGACTATCGGATTCATATTATCGTACCGATCCAAACGTGCTCCAAGCTGCACCCGCTTCGCCTGATCATCAATAAACCGATATTTAAACCCGTACCATCTTGACAAATAAATCATCATATCTTCCAACGTCTCGTTTCTGAAAATAAATTTACCGGAATGCCACGCCGTGTATAAAGAAACATCGACTTCCTTCACCTCCATTTTTCCCGTTTCTTTTATATAAACTGCCTGTTCTCCTGGCACGAGCATTTTCTCGACCTCCCCGTCTGAAACGGCCACTTTCCCCTCCACCAACGTGGCGGTCACATCATGTTCATTCACGTAAGAACGCACGTTAAACGATGTTCCCAACACACGTACATTCATTGAAACGGTTTTCACGATAAAAGGATGAGCCTCATCTTTCCGAACCTCAAAATAAGCCTCTCCTTCCAACTCCACCACTCTTTGATCCCCTTTAAATATCGTCGGGAACTTCAACTTCGTTTCTGCATTCAAAAACACTTTCGTCCCGTCCGATAAGGTCAGCGTGTACTCCATTCCCGTCAAAGTCTGAACAATATTCCGAATTTCGGCGGTATCCTTCGCCGTGATCGCCGAATAATCAATCCCGGCTGAATCCGTCACTATCGTGGTTCCATCGGCCTCTTCCAATTCGATCGTACGGTCTTTAATAATATCTACCGTACTCCCATCACCCAATATCAAACGGGCTCCTGTGGTTCCGGCTGAAATCTGGTACATCACAGGAGTTATCTCTTTCACACCGGAACGATCCAACCAGAAATACACGCCCACGGACAGCAGAACCAGCACGACAGCCGCATATCTCACGACATTTTTCCATAACGGAATCTTTTTCGTCGGTTCTCCCAATCTTGCATCTATTTTATTCCACACTTCTTTGGCCTGAAATTTTCGCAGAGCCCTCCTGTTCTCCTCGTATCTATTCGGGTCCAATAGCTTATCGGCAAATACTTTATTATTCTCCCGTTCTTTCACCCACTCATCAAACTCCCGTTGATCTTTCTCCGTCTGCGAACCGGTAAACAAAGCCGCCAAAATCTCGGCTATCTTAAAATGTTTCTTCGTTAATCCCATAATTCCTTTTTATCGCGTTCACATTAGTATAACAATCTCATTTCAAAACAGGGGTAGTCTGAAGAATTGAAAATTGAGAATTAAAATTGAAAATGATGAATAACACAAAATCAGCAACCTAATTAACAACGAGATACACAAATAAAAAATATCTCACATGAGAAGAAAAAGATAGAAATGTTCTTTCAATTGTTCCCGTAACTTACGATAAGCCGTTTTCTTTAGTGAATGAACTGTCCCTTCGGCAATCCCCATTTCAACCGCAATTTGAGGGTTTTTCAATCCCTCCATCGCGTATTTTATAATCGTACGCATCTGAAGCGGCAAGCTATCAATTGCCTCTTGCACCAGCCTGTAGGTCTCCTGCTCGATGACCTCTTCCCGGAAATACTCCTCCGATTCCAAACGAGCCTCATCCAGATACGCCTGATTTACCTGTTCCCGTTTCAAATGATTCAAACAACGATTACGGGCCACCATATAGAGGAATCCTTTCACTTTATATATATCCTCGAAATCCGCCCGCTTTTCCCAATAGCCCAATAATGTCTCCTGCGCTATATCCTTACACAACTCCTCATCCTTCACGTATTTAGAGGCAAATACACATAAGATAGGGTAATAGTCTTCAAAGAACTCTTTAAAAGAATCCCTATTTCCCTTTTTTATATCTGCCACAATATCCTGCATATAGCACCTAGTCTAAATCTTATCCAATTCCAATCTGATCAATAAGTGATCATCTAATCCATTAGACAAAAATACATAATATATTTTACAATTAAAACTTTCGAATTCTCCGGAACTTCCATAATCAGTTATATAAAACCACATCAACATCACTAATATCAATTTAAAAATCAGATCATTACATCACAATCCCACTCTACATTTTTTTCACTCCCTTGAAGCTTCACTTACGAAATTATAAAAACAAATCTTCCAAAAATACCGCATAGAGATAAGAAGTAGAACACCAGTTGCATTTTTTGAAAAATATTTACACAACATCAATACTCACGACTTGTATTCATAAAATAAAAATAACCGCATCAAAAAATGATGCGGTTACTTGAAATATCCTCGTACAGATACATCTTCAACTTACAAAATCACTCAGTTTCTCGTGTAAATTTTAACCCCATACGATTGTAACACTTTTACCACCTCTTCCATCTTCTTGATCACGATAGGATATTCTGCATAAGTTTCTCTAAATTCGAATTCGGAAAACTTGAATATTTCTTCCACGTAAGCTAATAAATCATATTCCTTCGAATTAAAATTCTTCCAAAAATCGTAGTAATAATTCTCCAAAAATCCCACGCTTTGTATCGGGGTCGGCACCTGATTTTTAGGAATACCGTAATATTGTTGGCTATAACTATAAAACAGCGTAAAATCAGAATCCGGTATTGATGAAAGTTTACTAGTTACCATTCCCTGTACTAATATATTCTTCAAACGAACTTTTTCCTCCGGCTGTAATTCCAAAACGTTCTCACAAGCAATAGCCATAGCCTTCATCCCGGAATACACGGACAGCTCCTCTGTTTCATATTCATCAGACCTCTCCATGTTCCCGATCAACAACACCGAATAAGGACGAAATAACTTCGGGACATTTTTTAAGACATCATTCCCGACAAACTCTGCCATAGCTCTCTTTTCTGCCAACGTTTCGTAAGGACGAAAAGCAAACGTATACTCCCCCGAACCACTCGACATGTTATAGCTCAGGTTGAGAAGTTCACACTCCATCTCCTTCCGGCCTGATAAAGTCGTCACTTCCCGATATCCCAATGTATCACTAAACAACAGGTATACCTCATTTTGATCGTAAAATTCCCGCCGTAACACGGATTCTTCGTCAGTGGCACCCTCCGGAACTGCAAAATAATTTCGTTCTATCCCACTATTATCCAGATAATCATCATTATCGCAAGCATACAAACCCGCCATAATTATTAATCCAAGCAATATATTTTTCATCGTTTTCCCGATTAATGATTAACATTTTTATAAGCTCTCTCATTCCGAGGATTATTCAACATTCCCGTGTTCAGATCAACCTCTGCTTCAGGCAAAGGCATCACCCAAGCCGCATCATCCGTCGGCAACACGAATTCGCGGGTCCATTGCACATTGTATTCCCACCAATTATCACCCTGCACTTTATGAGTCACGACATGCGTTAACGTGACAGCCTGCGGATATTTCCCGGCTACCCGATAACGTCGTAAATCAAACCAGCGATGTCCCTCCAAACAAAGTTCTCGCTGCCGTTCCTCCCGAATGAAACGTACCAACGCCTCACCCGAAAGATCATTTATTTCCGACTCGTCAAAAGCCTCCTGCTTGATTCTTTTTTCCCGCAAGGTTTTCAAGGCCAACCGGGCTGTCGGTTCATCATCCGAACAAGCCGCCGCCTCTGCCAGATTCAACCATGCTTCAGCACTTCTCAAGACAAATACATCCGAAAGTTCCGTTTTTACCCATGTACCTCCTTGCAATTTCCGGTAAAAAAGCCCACCCCCATCTTCGACAACAAAATATTGCGAGCGTAAATCTTCCCCTTTCTCCGGGGCATAGGCTTCGTACAACTCGCGAGAAACCATATAATTATTCCCATAATTAGAATATGGACCGATAGCAACATTCCCCGGCAATGATGAACTTCCCATGGAGAAGATCAATTCCGACAAATCCGGGGTTAGGAATTCCCCGCCCGAAAAAATATTCAAATCTGCCAGCAAAGGCCCCTCGGTTGTCACCAATTCTGCATACTTTTTCGCATTTGCATACGACGACATATAAAGATACATCCGGCTCAACATGAGTCGCACGGCATTCACATCCGCTCTCCAAACCGACTTTTTAGGTACGTCTTTCAAACAAAGCTCTGCCGTCAACAGATCTTTTTCCACTTGTTGATACACTTCTGCCACGCTATTCCGGACATAAGACTTATCCTCCACGTAATTTGTCAACTTCAATGGTACCGCAGGATCTTCTGATGCCGTAGCGGCAACATAAGGGTTCCCGTAAAAATTAGCCAACAGGAAATAACAGGCTCCCCGTAAGAAATAACACTCTCCCTGTATCCGGGATATATTCTGCTTATCCGTATCGTTTTTCCCCTCGAAGGCTTTCAACTCCTCCAGAATCATATTACAGGCATTGATATGAGCATACAAATTCCGATAATCCGCACCATCATCCCACACCTTATTACCCTCCGGATCTGTCCAGACATGCAACTGCCAAGTGTGATAACCAAAAGTTACTTTTCCGGCTTCAAACCAGCTACTACTAACGGCATCCTGCACCAACTCGTCCGCAACCACATGAATCCAAGGAAAATAAAATTGTCCCGATCCCGTCCCCGAAGCCATCCAATAACCGGACGTAATCCGAGAAAAATAAGCATTCCCCAGCAACAACTCATCCAGATCTTCATAGTTCTGCACGTAAGCCTTATCCTGTGAATATTCTTCCAAAAAATCAGAACATCCGAATAAAGCAAACAGGTAAATCAATATATATAATCTTTTCATACTCATAACTTCAACTTATTTATACAATGACGCAACTTTCGCTTCTAACTCCTCACCAAAGAGGTTGATTGCCACAATCCGCCCTTCCGGATCAATCAAAAAATGTTTCGGAACACCAGAAACACGATACGTTTTAGCCGCCGGACAAGACGACCCCTCCAAGGAAGATACGTTTATCCAGGGTATTTCCAACTCTTTACTGGTACCCGACCAAGCCCCACGCTTGCTATCCAGCGACACGGCATATATCCTGAACCCGTTTTTTTCGAACTTCTCATAGAGGGCCCTCAGAGCAGGAATCTCTTTGCAACAAGGCCCGCACCAGGATGCCCAGAAGTCCAACAACACGTAATGACCACGCAAAGAAGACAGTTTAACATTCTCCCCTTCAAGCGTCGGGAGGTCTATATCCGGAGCCATACTTCCCACGGTCGTACCCCGAATTTCGTCGATCATCGCTTTTATCGACCGCCCTTGGGGAGAATCCTTCACCTCAGGCTTCACTACATGATAGTAATTTTCAATCTTATCCAACGGGTAACCCGCAGCAAGCAACTCATTCACAAAATAAGTCGTTGCCAGCAAGTCTGCATGGGAAAGAATAAATGCTTCTATTCTCTCATCATGCACCTTCTTCTCTTCTTTGGACAAATTTCCCCAAATCATTCTTCGCAACAAAGCATTCGATTCTTCCAGCACCTTTTGTTCAAGACTAGGCTTCAGAACTTTCACGAATATACCGCCAATCTGACTCCCGACATTCACCTTTACCGGCTTTTCCCCCAGCATAACCTGTGCCGTATAACCCGGAAGAAACAATATGTACCTACCGGGCACCTCGATCGGTTTCTTCATGCAGAACTTACCCTTATCGACCACGGCAGAATCAAGGGGTTTCGCCCCCCGTTTATCTTCCGCATACAAATAAACGACTTTCCCGTTCCCCTTTTCCCAAATGCCAAAGACAGAACATTTCTTATTCTGGGCACAGGCAGAGAATGATAGCCATAATATACCTAAACCGTATAATAATATATTTTTCATAATACCTTCTTATTAAATGAAAGACATTATTCAAATAATGAGGCAACTTTCGCTTTCAGTTCTTCACCTCGTAAATCAACAGCAATAATTCGTCCCTCCGGATCAAGCAGGTAAATCTTCGGGATTCCGACGATACGATATTTTTTTACTGCCGGACATTCCCCTCTCTTTAACGAGGATACATTTTCCCAACATATTCCCAATTCATTACTTTTCTTTACCCAAGCATCCTTATCATTATCTAACGACACTGAGTACATTCTCAACCCGTCTTTCTTGTGCTTCTCGTAGATCGCACATAATGTCGGCACTTCCGCACAACAAGGCCCGCACCAGGAAGCCCAAAAATCCAGTAACACGTAATGACCGCGCAAAGACGACAATTTCACGTTCTTCCCTTCGGGTGTCGGGAGGTCGATTTCCGGGGCAATACTCCCTACCGCAGTAGCCTTTATATCATCAAGCTCTGCTCTAATCTGTTGGCAGATGCGGGAATCCCTGAGTTCCGGTTTCACTTGGCGAAGATAATTTTCAACCTTATCTAAAGGATAAGTCATGGGGATCAACCACCTCACGAGATAAGCCGTGGATAAACAATCCACGTGAGAAAAGATAAATTCATCCAAAGCTTTAAGATGCGCCTCTCGCTCGCTTTTAGAAGCCGCCATTGACCTGATACTCGCTTGTTCCAAAGCCATCGTCTCCTCCAGTATTTTCTGATCAGAAGAAGGTTTCACCACCTGTACGACCAAACCGTTAGTTCCATTTTCAACCTTCACGTTCACCGGCTTCCCGCCCAACATTAACCGAGCAAGATAATCGGGAAATGACAACATATACTCGTCAAGAGTTTCTATCGGTGTTTTGAAAAAGAATTTGCCCTTTTCAACCACCGCAGAATCAATAGGCTGATCTCCCCATGACCAATGCGGATACAAATAAACAACATTCCCGTCTCCATTTTCCCAAACACCCGAAACCGTATATCCCTTATTTTGGGCACAGGCAGAAAACGATAACAACACGATGCTTAAACAATATAATAATAAATTTTTCATGATATTTCTTTTTTAAAATGTTACATTTAATGAAAGCGTAAACGTCGGACGCTCTGATAATTGAATATTTGTAAAACCACTTTGTACCGGAGTCTGTCCTTTCAATTCACTTGAACACCAGATAAAAGGATTTGTAACCGAAGCCGCCACCTCCAGTAAAGAAATGCCCCAACGTTCTGTGTTCACGGAATAAGTCAAACCGAGATTCGTACATTTCAGATAATTAGCGCTCACTACACGGATATTACTATAATTATACATATCCCATATCGAAGAAGCGATTACCAGCATTTTCCCGTTCAGCGAAGTAGACCAATGCGAAAGAATCCCTCCGCTAGGCAACATTGCCGGGATATCGGTATAATCTTCATCCCCTGCATGCTGCCAACGATTCAACAAAATCCGGTTCAGATTATCCTCCGGACGAAAACGTCCCGTGTTGTCATTATACAATTTAAACAACCGGGTCTTTGCCCCCAAACTATAACTGAACGAAGCATTCAAACGCCATTTTTTATAATTCAATGTCGTATTCAATCCCCCGAATATTTTCGGTTCCCGACGCCCGGAAGACTCCAATACCCGCGTGAAAACTTCATATTTCGATAACCCGTAAAGCTTCTCCTGTTCATTCTCCATATCATCAAACATCGGCATTCCGTTTTCCGGATTCAACCCGGTAAATTTATACGAGTAGAAAGTACTCACGGATTTACCTTTAACCACGGCCTTTCCATTCAAAAAATCACCCAGCTCGAATTGCTCCGCCGCAGGCGAAGTATTCACCTCGTTATACGCATGAGAAAATGACGTAGAAACATGCCAACGTAAATCTTCCGTCTTCACGGGGGTCACCGTAAACGACACATCATAACCGCTATTCGTGATCTCGCCGCCATTCACCACGTAAGAATTCATTCCATTCGTTTCGGATATCTTCTTATCCATATAAGCATCCTTTGTTTTCTTGCGATAATAAGCCCCACTCACCATTAAACGACGGTTAAACATGGAAAATTCCACTCCCACATTCAGCGATCCCGTCTTTTCCCATTTTAGGAATGGGTTCGGAAATGTCTTTATCGTCGACACGTATTCCCCGAAATGATCATCTTCCGGCTGTTTTGCAATAATCATCACCGGTGACTGCCCATCAAGCATATTACCCTGATAACCATAAGACATTTTCAAACGCAAATCATCAAACCAATTTTGTTTTCGATTGAAATGTTCCATTATATTATAATTAAACGAGACCGACCAGATCGGTAATATCTTATCGTTGCTCCTTTCTCCGAACTGATTGGAACCATCATAACGCATATTAGCATTTAACGTGAACAAATTCAGGTAACTATAGGACACACTCCCGTACCACGACAACATATTACTCAAATTATCCGTCACAACCGGAACATTCGTTGCCAGCCACTGATCATAAGCGGGGTAAGTACCCGGTGTAACGGTTACGAATTGCTTTCCCCGATCAGGATCATATCCCCGGGTAACATCCTTGTAAGCATCATATTGCGTGGAATTCACCTCCATACCGGCAGATGCATTTATATTATGCTGTTCCCGATATCCGAAATACTTATTCAGGTCAGCCTGAAAACGGAACATGTATGATTTACTACGCACATGTTCCACGGTTAACTCTCCCCCTTTAGGCAGCAACGTGTTCTTCGCGTCTAACGTCTCCCCGTAATTACTTCTCCGAAGTTTAGTCGCATGAAAAGTTTCCGGCCCCCAATAACCTTCAAAATCCGTACTGTTCACTGAATAAGAAAGAATCGCCGTCATCTTCAGCCATTGCCAAGGCTTCACGTCCAGATTTACCCGAAAAGTCCCGGCAGAAGCATCTTGTCGTTGACTACTATGATCCAACTCGTTCAGTATATTATAATAATAACTCGTGAGAGACTGGGGAATCTGGTAAAAACTATAATCTCCCTCTTCCGTGTACGCAGGGATAGCACGACTGGTATTGTAAGCGTAATTGATCGGGGCGATCTCTTCCTGGTAATACTTTCGCTTGGATACATTACCGTTCATATTAAAAGAAGCCGCCAACCAAGAGGTAAAATTCATATCCAAATTCAACGTCGCCGTGTATCGCTTATTCAAATTCGTCTTCACCACGTCCTCTTCAATATTAGCCCCCAAGGATGAATAATAACGAATCTTTTCCGTACCTCCCGTCACGCTCACCGTGTGAGAAGAGGAAAAAGCATCCCGGGTCAACAACTTAAACCAATCTGTGTTCTCCTCTCCAAGATAAGCGACTTGCTTTTCAAAATCTTCGTGGGTAATCGATCCGGCATACAACTGACGTAACAATTTCTCATAACCGACCCAAGTAACATTAGAGGCATATTCATATCCGGACTGGGCCAATTCCCTGGAAACATTCAACCGTTCCTTGGCATTCATCAAATCAATACCCCGGTCTGAATAACGAGGACGCAATTTCAATGTTGCCGTTCCCCGGTAAGAAATCTGTGGTTCCCCGATATGCCCTCGTTTCGTGGTAATCACGATCACCCCATTAGCCGCCTTTGTCCCGTAGAGAGCCGTTGCCGAAGCATCTTTCAACACGTCTATACGCTCTATATCCTGTGGATTCAGTCCTGAAATCGCATTACCGATACGATTAATATAATCGGGATCATTCAACTCGTCCGGGGATATCTTTACCGGGTCTTGCACGATCACCCCGTCAACCACCCACAACGGTTCCCGGTTCCCGATCAAGGTCGATGTTCCCCGAATCCGGATACGTGAAGCGACCCCCGCTTCTCCGGAATTTGTCATCATCATCAAATCCGGAATCTGTCCTTCCAACATTTTATCAATAGTTGTCACACCCGGAATCATAATATCCTCTGCTCTTACCGAACTCACCGCACTCGTTGACTTTCGACGATCTACCACTTGGTAACCGGTAACAACAATTTCACTCATCTCCTGTAAATCTTCTTCCATGATTATCATCAAAGCAGTCTCCCCCCTCCAACACACCTCCTGGGTTTTCATTCCCACGAATGAAAAAATCAATACCACAGAATCCGCTTCAGGTATATTCCATGTGAATTTTCCATTATTATCTGTAGACATTCCAATGGCCAGCTCTTTCAGCCTGACAGTTACTCCCGGTAAGGGCGCACCCCTCTGATCCTTCACTTCTCCCGTGATCCTGACTGTTTTTAACGAATCAGCAATCATCCCCGGGGTTATCTTCTTTATAACCACCACTCTATTCTGAATCTCATACCGAAGTTGCGTATTTCTTAACAACCCATCCAGAATTTCTTTTAAAGACGCATCCTTAAACACGGCATTAACCTTCGGCACTTTTGCAATATCTGTCACGTTATAAAAAAATGTAATATCACTTTTCTTTTCTAACGCCCACAAAACCTCTTCCAAAGTCACCCCACGCATCTCGATATCCATCTTACCTTGTTGGGCTCGTACTCCGGCAGATAATGTCAACATTCCGCAAAACAAAAAACATAGGCACAATTTCATAGCTCTAAAAATTTTCACACACATTCCCCTATGGGGAAAGCTGTCCTTCCACTTTTTTTTCATAACTTTGTTACTCAATTTAATTAAACTTGTATTTATACGAGGTAAAAACAAAAGCAGGTGATGTTCGCAGCATCATCTGTTTTTTTATTTCAACCCGATCACAATCTTCTTTCCTTTCACATCAACCGACAACTTATCCGTCGCCCGCAACACGTCCAGGATAGGAGTAATCTCTTCTCCCCGGTCCAACTTCCCGGCAAAAAGCATATTTTTAACCGACTCGTTCAGATAGACCACTTCCACGTCATACCATCGGGCCAATGTTCTCATGATATCCTCCAAACGATCCTGACGGAAAATAAACCGCCCATTCTTCCATGCCATAAACAAGTCGGGGTCCACTTCCTTCACTCGCACCTTCACGCTATCACGATACCATTCCGCTTGTTGATTCGGCTTAATTTCCACCTTTTCCTTTTTCTCAAAACCGGAAAAAACAGTTACCGCACCTTGTAATAAAGTCGCCTGCACGTTCATTTCATCCGGGTATGCTTTCACGTTAAATTCCGTCCCGGTCACCATAACATCCATATCTTTCGTTTTCACGATAAACGGATGCTCCTTAGAAGCCGTCACGTGAAAATAAGCCTCACCTTCCAAAAAAACCTCTCGCCTATCCCCGGTAAAATACTTGGGAAACGTAATCACACTCTCCGCGTTCAAGTACACCCGGGTCCCATCGCTCAATATCAGATTATACTCGCCCCCTGTCGGGACAATGATCTTGTTCAACGTCTCTTTCTCTCCCGTCTTCAAAGCAGGTATATACTCCACCCGGGAAGAATCATTCACGATGACAATCCCACTTGCTTCCAAAATTTTGCTTGCCTTATGATCATCCAACTCGATCTCTCGCCCGTCATCCAAAACTAGTAACGCCTTTGCCCGTCCCGGTTCTATTGTCATTTGAGCCAATTGATCCGCTTCATTATTTTTCAACTCATTCATCCAGATCGTCGCCCCGACAACACACAACACCAATATTGCCGCAGCATATCCCCACAATTTATTAATTCTTCCACGAACGCCCAACCCGATCTCCCGGTCATAAGCCACCGCATACTTCTTCACGTCAATCGCCCCCCTTTTCTCCACATACCGACTCACGTTTTCCCGATTCGTCAACTTCCGGTAAAGCACCTCGTTCTCCGGAACCGACAGTCTCCACTCTTCCAGTTCCAACCTTTCATCATCATCCAACCCTTCCCAAAGTTGCTTGGCAATCAAATGACAAATTCGCTTATTTTGTGAAATGATATCCATATATTTTTCCATTATTACATTTATATAACAACTGAAAAAATAAAAACGATGAATCCCCTTGCAAAAAAATTATTTTTTATTCAATAATTCCCTTCGACAGACGAAATTACGACGTGATAATCAGCTTACAAAAAATTAAGGTAAGCTAGTGAAATCCAGTAAAAAAAGAAGATAAAAATAGTCTTTCAACAACCCCTTCAATTTCTTATAGGCATTCTGTTTCAACGTTCGTACCGAATTAACCGAAATACCTAACTTCTCCGCAATCTCTCCATTTGAAAGTTCCTGAAGTGACAATAAAATAACTTTCCGAGATTGAGGGGCCAACTCGTCTATCGCCTTATAAATAATCGCATAAACCTCCTCTTCGACCACGTTATCCCGCAAATATACCTCCGACTCCAACATCCCTTTTTGCACGTACCGGGCAACAATCGCATCATGCTTCAACTCATTCAAGGCCAAATTTCTTGCGGTCGTGTATAAAAAACCTTTCACTTTATCTTCCGACTCAAAAGTCATATTGCCATGCCACAAACGGATAAAACACTCCTGGGCGATATCGGCAGCAACCTCCATATCGTCCAAATATTTATCGGCAAACATCACCACGGAAGAAAAATTCTTCTCGAAAAATGTCTTGAACACCCGATTATTTTTCTCGTTTATCCCAGCAATTATATCCATAAAACACCCTGGTTATCGAACAAATATATACAATAACCTAAACTTCACGCAAGAAACAACCAAATATTTTTACGCCAACTTCTCTTGTCTGATACAAAAATAAGCCCATGATAGTGCTTTAAACAAAAAACATGGTATCATTTCTGATACCATGCTACCCTTGATGTCACACCTCGACATCTACCATAGATGAATACTTTCACCGGGTGAAAAGCTCTTCCATCTTCTTTGCCAGCTCCTCGCCCCGCAAATCCTGGGCAATAATTTTACCATCTTTATCAAGAATATACATCCGTGGAATACCTGTCACTCGAAACAATCCCGCGATAGGGCAATCAAATTTATTCAAGGTTGAAACATGATACCACGTCAACTCGTTCTTCTCGATTGCGTTAACCCAAAGTTCTTTCTTCGAATCCAGAGAAACGCCCAGAATCTCCAGACCTTTATCGTGATATTTCTTATAAATCTCCTTCACGTTAGGCATCTCTGCCATACACGGGCCACACCAGGAAGCCCAAAAATCCAACAACACAACATGCCCCCGCAAATCATACAAGGAAAATTCTTTTCCATCAGGAGTCATCGCCTTGAAGTTCGGGGCTATTCCTCCCACGCTCACCGTACCCATCTCGTCGATTTTCTTCTTCAACTCGATACCCGGAGCTGATTGCTTCACTCGATCCGTCAAACGATTATAAAAACCTTCCACCTCCTCAAACGAGTAATTATCCATCAGGTAAGACTCGAAAAAATATGTAGAAGCGTAATTATTACGGGTTGAATCCATATAATTCTGCACCGTACGAGTCAGAGAGCTATCAAGCACTTGAATCATCCGTTTAACGGAATCCACTGCCACCGGATCATTGTAATCCACCTTGCTGGCCGCCATCATCTTTCCCAATTGCATGAAAGAAATCATCGTCTTCAAACTGGCCCCTTTTTCAAGCCACTCCTGTTCTTCCCCTCCCTTGCAAACAACATTTACCGAGGTTGTCGGTTTACCCTTCCACTCCTTCGTCACCTCGGTAAATGTAATCTCCAGAGGCTCTCCGGCCACGATAATCTCCTTCTTCTTGTCCTTGTCATAACTCAACGCCATTTTCTGGACCTTATCCACGTTGCCCTTCATCGAAAATGTAAAATCAGGCTTCACGATAGCCGAATCCACCACGCGCAATTCTTTCCCCGTCACAAATTCATTCAAATAAAATTTCTTTCCCGCACCATTTTCCCAAGTTCCCGTGATCCGGTAAGAAACTCCCCGTGAACAGGACAATACCGACATAACACACGCGATCACGATCACCCCTCTTGTCAACATTTTCATCATATACAATTTTATTATTATTCTCTGATACTTTATTGAAACAACTCATCTATCTTCTCCCTCAAATCCTCACCCCGTAAATCTTTGGCAATAATCTTACCGTCTTTCCCCACGATGTACAATTTCGGGATAGCCACCACCTGATACAACTTCGCCACCGGACAACGGTTCATTCCTTTTAAAGAAGAAACATGATGCCATACCAACCCGGTTCTCTCGATCGCTCCTTCCCATTTGGCTTTATTATTATCCATGGACACACCCACGATCTCCAAGCCCCGATCATGATATTTCTCGTACAAAGCCTTCACGTTCGGCATCTCATCCATACACGGCCCACACCAAGAAGCCCAAAAATCAATCAACACGATATGTCCTCTCAAATCTTTTAAAGCCAATTTCTTACCGTCAGGCGTGGTCAATTCGAATTCCGGTGCGAAGCTTCCCGGTGCTAACTTCTTCAATAGCGCAATCCGTTCTCCGATCTCCTTTCCCTTTTCGGTCTGTTTCACCCGATCCGTAAACCGATCATAAAAAGAAGATATCTGCTCCAACGACATCATCCGCAACATATTCATCTCTATAAAATAAGGAGCGACATCACTATCATTATACTGTTGCAGGAAAGCGTTCATTTGATCCCGTTGCATCTGTTCAACCTGCTTTATCTCTGCGGCGATAGAATCCTGTTTCTCCTTGGTTTCAGCTCTTTTTAACGAAAGCCCCAAACCTCCCAATGAAAAATTACGAATATAATCATCCCCCCAAAACTGCATCATTGCCTGGACAGCCAAGTGATCCTTGGTCTCTTTTTCCAACACGTAAGGAGCGGACGGATTCTTGTACGAATACCCGTCCGTGTTAATGGTAAACTTCAAGGGCGTCCCATCCAGAAAGATTGCCCGAAAACCATACTTTGCACTCGCAATCATCGCACACTGTTTCTTGTCAACCTTTCCACGCAAAACAAAAGTCCCGTCAGCAGCCACCACCGCGGAATCCAGAAGCGCCCCCTCCACATTCCCCCCTTCCAGCGTCCGTAACTGAAGCGTTTTCCCTGCTCCATCCTTCCAAACTCCCGTGATATCATAAACCACCTGAGAATAAGCTGCCCCCGAAATGAGGCAGCACACGATCAAACTTAAAAATCTTACAATCATTACATTTCTTATTATTGTTCATCAAAATAACCAGCCGGGAGCGGATCATTCGGACAGAACGAATTCTGTAAAGCAATCGGGTCCATCTCCATCTCCTCAACCATAAACTTTGCGATCAAAAAAGACCTCTTTTTCACGATATCGAAACGGGCAAAAATTCGGTCCATTTCCATCTTCGGGGTTGACATCAAGAAGGAAAGGTAATCACCTAAATCATCTCCGTTCCGATGTGGCATAAAATATCCGTAATCCGGGTAATTAGTTGAATTCACAAATCCCCATCCGTATAGGACATAATGATACGCATCAAATTCCCCTTCTGGGTCTGCATTCTCTTCCTCATCATACTCGAACACAATCCGATACTCTACTAAAGTAAAGAACTCATCCGGTACTTCCATCGTGTTATAGATATTCCCCATAATAGTAGCAACAATACCGGCACGCATCGCATCCCAATCGCTATCTCGATAAGAATCCATCTTGGTACCCACGTACGAAACAACCAAACCGTGATTATCCGTGGATAACGTATTCACCAAATTACGTTGAACATAAGTAGAAGTATTACAAATCGAATCTACCAGATAAATCTTCTTAGGCAAGAACTTACTGATAAACGCCTCCGGATAACTGGCAAATACATCCTCGACCATGAAAGTAACCATCTGACTCACGTACGCTTCATTCCCCTTCTTCACCGGGGCATACCAGTACACGACCCGCCCGTTCCATGTCGTGTAAAACTCCTTCTGATCAAAATCATACAGCACGAACGATCCGTACTTTTCATAAACCGAGTAAATCTGTTCCTCCACCGATCCAGCCTCTCCACGAGGTAATTCGAAGGGAGGATTTCCCAATTCCGGTATCGGCTTAATCGAATCTTCCGAAGTACATGAGGTTATTCCTGTCATGAATAAAACCAACATGAAATATATCATCTTTTTCATCATATTCATCTCAAATTATCGCTATTAATTCCCTGTAATCGTAACCCGGGGATTATTCGTCACCCCGTCATTATATTCCGTCTCCGAAAGCGGGATCGGCAACAAATAATTCGGACTCCCCTGTTCCAGCACGTACGTTTTCGAAGAATTCATCGAAGAATAATATTTATGTTCCACCCGAGGCATCCCTTGCCGACGCATATCCCAAAAACGCATGGCCTCTTCGAAACAAAGCTCCCGACGACGTTCTTCCCAGATAAACCGGATCAATTCGTCACGAGATGCGAAATCCGAAACAGAGATTGCCTGATAAGCATCCGAAGAAAATTTCTTTATTCTCACTTGATTCAACAAATCAATTGCCACTTGACTCACGTTATTATCTTTTCGAGCATAAGCTTCCGCCACATTTAGATAAACCTCCGGACTTCTCCAACATTCACGGGCTTGCCCGCTACTCGTTGACATGTACGTATCAGATTTCATCGGGTAAGCCTGTCCGGAAAAATATTCCGGTCTCAATCTCGTTCCTCCTAATTTAAACAAACGGGCAAAATAAACCTCTTTACGTAAATCTCCATCCTCGTAAAGATTCAACAAAGCACCCTCGCCTGTCCATGAAGGGTGATACCCCAATGTGTAATTAGAATAATACAAATTAGGAGCCAGATATTGATATCTTTTATCCTCCTTGCTAAAAAGGAATACGGTCTCACTAATATCAATTTGATTAATCCAGAACCCTCCATTCGTAGAATTAGGCAATCCACATAATTCCCGATCAACGTTATTCAAATCATAAAGGGCATTTTCTCCTAACTCCATAAACTCCCCGGAAGTACGAATAACTTCATCCCAATCTTCCTGAAACAAAGCCACCCGGGAAGCTAGAAAATAAATTGCAGCCGGGGTTATTTCCCATTTTGAATAATTCGTACTCGCATTCTTCAAATATTGTTGAGCGTACTTCAAGTCTTCATTGATCAAGGTATAGATTTCACCCACAGTTGCTCTTTCTGTCGCTCTTACATCCACTTCCGGAGAAATACGTTTAATGACTCCCAATTTATTCTTGTTTTCTTCCGACCAAGGAGTACCGTACGTATTCACCAGACAAAAATAATGATAAGCCCGTAAAGCGTAAGACTGAGCAGCCAACTTACAATAAGTTCCGTATTCACTCTCCTCGTACTTCATATCCGGCAAAGCATCAATCACGATATTACACGCCAAGATATTCTTGTAACGAGCATCCCAGAACTTATCGGCAATGTAATTCGAATAATCCGCCCACCAAGTATACAAAACCTCACCATCCCCCATGCTCGGATCAAAACCATCAATAATTGTCACTTTGCTATTATTATACATGGACTCGTCATAATATAACGGTCCCATCTCTATATCGTCCGTCATCAAATACGTCCAATCAATCTGGGAAGAAAAATTATCGGGATACGCCTCTCCCAACAATATCGGGACATAATCATTCACCAGTGAAGGAATCAACAAATCGGCAGAATCTTCCTTCAAATAATCATTACAAGCCGACATAAACCACGGTAGGAATAATAACAGAATATATATTTTTATCTTTTTCATAACGACCTATTTTAGAAAGACACATTTAATCCAAAACTATACGTCGGGAGGGAAGGGATATTCGCCCCATTCGTTTCCGGGTCCAACCCTTTCCACTTCTTGTCGGCTATCGTGAACAAATTCGTGACTTGAAAACGCACCATCACACTGGATACATGTAGGTAATCCGACACCTTCTGAGGTACATTATAACTTAACGCCACCATTTTCAACTTCAAGAAATCGGCCTTTGCCACACGAAGGTCACTATTATTATACAAATCATAGGGACTACTTCCTAATCCATCGCTAATATCATACCCCATCCCAGCGTCTGTTGCCAGATAATCTTTCAAATCACTATAATTATAAGGTGCGGGATAGTTCGTATTATCACCCGCTTGCTTCCAGCACTTCAGCCATTCATCCGAAAGATTGGTCAAAGGATCAACTGTCGATGAATCGTAGAACTTGGGAAGACGGGAAACACTACCCGTGCTATAAGCAAAATTCAATGATAATGAAAGTACTCTTCGGAAAGTCACCTGCGTGTCAAATCCCCCGGAAAGCTTTGGAAAAATGGAACCGCAATGTACTAATTCCAAATCTTGTCGATACGCCCGATGCACCTTTTCCCCGTTCTTCGCATAAAACAATGGATAGCCATTATCTTGATTCAAACCGGCAAACCGGTAAGCGTACATCGAACCGATCGGTTGGCCCTCTACCGCCAACGTCCCAGCCAACATCTGATCGACCACCGTGGCATCACTCAGATCATCCCGGTTTGCCAACGTGATCTCGTTCACGTTACGCCCGAAATTAAACCCGAAACGCCAGTCCCAATCTCGCGTGCTCACCAAACCGATATTCAAAAATCCCTCGAATCCCTTGTTCACCATTTTACCGGCATTGTAATACAACACATTTTGTCCCGTGGAACCAGCCACAGACTTGGACATAATCAAATCGGAAGTATTCTTCCGGTAGATATCAAAACCTCCTTTTACACGCCCCTCGAACAACGTGAAATCCACGGCAGCATTCCATGAACGGGTCTTTTCCCAACGTAAATCCGGATTCGGTAACTTCTCTATTTTTGAAATCGGCAATCCGGTAACCCCGTCCCGATCCCCCACTTGAACGATCAGATAAGGCGTCGCACTTTCATGAATATTTCCCTGTATACCGAAAGACCCTCGAAAGGACAAATTATCAATCCACTTTACCTTTTTCAAGAACTCCTCGTTCGAAGCAATCCACTTCACTGCAAAAGAATACGTCGGTAACCACCTGTACTTCGGATCACTACCAAACTTGTTGGAACCATCCGAACGAATATTAGCGTTAAACACGTATCGATTATCATAGCAATAACTGGCAATCCCGAAAAACGAAGCAACCTGCGTGAACGAATTGGAATTTGTCGGTTTATTATTCCCGTAAGTACTGATATAACTATCTGTCTCCACCGGGCTGAACATCTCCCCGAATTCCGGAACCCAACCGTACCCCGTCACCGAAACACCTTTATACTCGTTCCGACGAGCCTCCGTACCCGCGGAAACAGAAACATCATGAACGCCAAACAAATGTGAATACGACAACATATTCCGAAGCGTGTAACCGTTCTTCCGCGTATTCCCCTGTGTCAGCACACCGCCATAAGGCAATTTCGATGATGCGAACTCGGGATCATACTCCGTGTAAGCCCCGTACTCGTAGCCACGAATCTGGGTCACCTTGTAAGATTGCGCGGTCGCCCAATCCCGGGTAGAAGTATTCCCGGTATGCCAGGAGAAAGTTCCCTCGTATTTCAGCCCCCCCCACAAATTCAACCTCAAAGCCAACAAAGCATTAAAATCATCCATCTTGGAAGATTTCCCCGTGTTATCCAGCTCTTTCAACACGTTGTACCCGATATAGTCTCTATTTGTGGCACCGGCAGCCCGATAGCTCATGTAATAAGAACCGTCCTCGTTATAAGCCGGCATCGTCCGGGTAGTTGAATACGCGTAATCAAAAGGATTCACCACGGAAGAATAACCGGAATTTGATGTCGTCGTGTAATCAATCTTGGCCGTGAAACTCACGTACTTGTTGTACTCCACGTCAACCTTAGCCAAGGTACTCAATTTCTCCGAATCGGAACCTCTTGCCGCACCCTCGATATTCGAATAACCGGCCGACACGTAATAACGCACGGCCTCAGAACCACCGCTTACATTCAGCGAATGCGTGTGAGTAACATCCGAGCGGAATAACAAATCAAACCAGTCGGTATTCCGTGTCTGCAACTTCTCCACTTTCTGTTCGAACTCCGCCTGAGAAATCTGCTTGCTCATCAATTCCTCGTAAGCCGCCTCGTAAGTCTCACCGATAGGCACACGCCCGAAATTCATGTTTGACTCGATCAACTGGCGGGAAAATTGAACCCGTTCCCGCGAATTCATCCGGTGATAATTATTATACGACGGTCGGGTATTAATCGTCAAGTTCCCGTTGTACGAAATTACCGGGCTACCTATCGCTCCTTTTTTCGTGGTAATAACAATGACCCCGTTAGCAGCCTTCACCCCATAGATAGCCGTGGCCGAAGCATCCTTTAACACGGTAATCGTTTCTATATCTTGTGGATTCAACCCGGAAATAGCGTTACCGATCAGATATTCCGCATCCTCGCTGTTTATATCCGATGCCGTAAACGGAACATCCTGTTCAAGAATAACCCCGTCAACCACCCAAACCGGAGACTTGTTCCCGTTGATAGTCGCGTTCCCCCGAATCCTGATCTTGGGCGTGGCACTCGGTTCTCCCGAAGTATTTAACACCATCATACCGGGAACACGCCCCTGTAACATCTGGTCAATCGACCCGACGCCCTGCACCATAATATCTTTAGCCTTAATCGTCGATATCGCACTTGCGGATTCTCTCCGGCTAATCGTCTGGTAACCGGTCACCACCACTTCCTCCATATCCTGAAAATCCTCTTCCAGAACAATACTCAACGTCTTTTGCCCCGTCCATTTCACCTCTTTCGTCTTCATACCGACAAAAGAAAACAGAAGAGTCAAAGAATCCTGCTTCACCGTCCCCAGCGTGAACTCACCCTTCGAATCCGTGGCGACCCCGATAGACGTCCCTTTTATCAAAACCGTCACCCCGGGCAAGAGTTGTCCCCTCTCGTCCCGCACGACACCCTTGATCACCATCTCCTCCGGTTGCTCCTCCTTCTGCACCCTAGTCAACACAATCACCCCATTATCATACAGACACGTGATCCCCTTACCCGTGAAAATTTCGTTCAACAAATCCATCACTTGCCTTTTATCGGCATGTACATCGAAACGAGGTATCGCCTGCACGTATTCACTCTTGTACATGAAACGAATTCCCGTCTGATCCTTGACCTCCCGTAAAAATTCCTCCACGTTACAATTCTTCAAATCCATGCTGACAACCTGATTCTGGGCAATCACTTCCCCCCGAACCTGTAGCAAAAACACAAACATTAGAAAACACAGCATTTTCATGACTCTAAAGATTTTCTGAGCCGAGCGTAAATTTCCTTTACATTCTCCACTTTTTTTCATACTTTTGTTTGATATAATTATTACTAGCCAGTCTTACTGGCACTTCTTCAAAACGGAGAGATTGGCAGATCTTTCCGTTTTTATTTTGAACCGACGATAATCGTCTTACCCTGCACCTCGAATCTCGCCCCCGTACTGATTTCCAAGAAATGTAAGAACTCTTCCACCTCCCCGTACCGCTTCATATCACCGGACAGACGCACGTCCTTCAAATCGGCATTCTGGTAAAACACCTTACAATCATACCACAAGGACAACTTATCCATCACCTCCTCCAAACGATCACCGCTAAACACGAAATCCCCGTTCTTCCAATCAATATACTTCCGCACGTCCACGTTCTTTACCTCGATCCGATTTGTCCGGACATCATACACGGCCAACTGGTTCGGTTGCAACATCACCCCGTCATCCCCTTTCCGCACGTTCACTTTCCCCTCGACCAAAACAGATTCCACCTTGTTTTCCTTACGGGTATTCACGCAGAATTCCGTACCCACAGCCCTAACCTCTACTCCATCAACATCAACTATAAAAGGACGTTCCGCATCGGCCCGCACCTTAAAATAAGCCTCACCTCGAAGCTTCACGATCCGCTTGTCTCCAACAAATAGGATCGGGTAAACCAACTCCGACTCCGAGTTCACCCATACCTCCGAACCATCCGACAAAACAATCCTGTACTCCCCTCCCCGGTTCACCACCAGACGATTATAAGCCATTTCCCGCTCTGTCATCGCGACTGCCGTATCCTGATAAGCAACCACCCCACTCTCGTTTACCCGGATAGCCACATCCTGACGTTCACGGATAGCCATATTCTCCTTCTCCAAAGCAATCTCGTCCCCCGACGAAAGATACAACTTCGCCTTTGCCGATCCCACGTGAATATCATTTACCACGACCACCTGTTCCGGCTCAACCTCCACCTGCCAACCATAATACCCCACTCCGACCAGAAGGAGCAGGGAGGCGGCAACCGTCGTTACCCACTTGACAAGCACCTTTCTCCGGGCCACCTGCCGATAACGTCTTTCCCCTTTTCGCCCGATCAACCCCTCACGCATCACCCAGCGTTGCCTCAGATAATCCCGTTTCAATTCCTCGTAATACAATTCATGTTCCTCGCTCGCATCCAGCCAAGCCCGAATCTCCGCTTCCTCTCCCGGGGAAAGCGGCTCTCCTTGCCAATGCTGGAGTAATCGAATATCTAACTCTTCCTGATTCATCTTTCATTCTATCTATTGCGTACACAAACATCTATATGCTCGTTTCAACTCCTCGTAATATTTTCTATGCTCTTCACTCTCACCAACCCAAATCCGGATCTCTGTTTTTTCCTTTTCTGAAATAGGTTCTCCCAACCAATAATTCACTAACAAAATATTCAACTTTTCCCGATCCATACATATTACATTTTATATCTACTCATAGTAGACATCAAAATCAAAATCGGTTGACAAGAAAAACAGATTTTTTTTATCTTTTGAAGAATTACTTATTCATTCTCCTATAAACAAGCATATATAACAAGAAAGCAGAATCCGACACGACTCCTCTCAAAGTCTTCAAACTCCGCACCAATAACGTCTTCACCGTTGCCACCGATATACCCAACATTTCGGCAACATCAGCATATTTCATATTTTTTAAATGCACGCACTCCAACACTTCCCGGCTCCGGGGAGGTAATTCGTCCAACGCCCTCATAACTTGATTTACAACATCCTCGTGCGTCATATCCTCATCTTCCCACACGCTCTCTACGAACGCGATATCAGGAATACGCTCCACCCGACTCTGATCCTTCAGTTTCCGGACTGCCATATTTCGCACGGATACATACAGGTACGAGCGTACCCGTTCTCTTTTCAAATTTTCGTGCAATTTTTTCTCCCACAACCGCACGAAAAAATCCTGCACTAAATCTTCGGCCATTCCCATATCATGCAATATGGTATCCGCCCACAGAACCAACTCATTGTAAAAACGGTCGTACAACTCATCCACGGAGAAAGAGTCGCCACCCGAAAAATGAATTTTACTATCCTGTCTATTCAGCACTTTTTGAATATTATAACTTCGCTATTTGCACTCAAAAATAGACAAGTTTTCCACATTTTCCAAAAGCCCACCTATTTTTCCATAGAAATTAATCAACATCAACCTGATGAGAACTCTGTGACAATCCTATTAAAACACTGTTATAAACAGTATTTTAACGCCAGTTCGATAAAATTTATTTGATTGATTTATCAGTAAACCAACTTTATCAAACTGATGTCAAATTTTTATAGGAGGAAATACATCTGTAAATCAGCATAAAAACGAGTGGTTGTCACGGAGAGTTACTATTTTATTAGATCATTAATAGTTAATCACTACCAATCAAATACCGTCATGAACCTTATATGAACCCTATAGTAACCCTATATGAACCCTATTATAATAAGGTTTATAAAAGATTCATATTAGATTTCTAAAAGATTATTACCGCTATTAACCAGTAATTCATCAAGAATTCATGACGTAATCATGTATTATATCAATAGGAAATCTCCTGTAATAATACATATACAATCAACTAATTTTTAATTAAATAACGTCAGTTCGACGATTTTTTATAGGAAAGTAAACTGACTGTTGACCACTTTTTTCATGTTGATCGTCGGCTTAAGTTTATTCTAAAAAAATCATCGAACTGATGTTATTTTAATAGGATTATTACAATGTATCTATAATCTTTTAACCGCTATTACACCTCACACACCCTTCTTTCTCTCTTTTCCCCCATGAGATTACATCGGTTTTTGCTTCACGCTAGGATTATGTTCCAATTCTGCACTGGGAATCGGGAAACATAACTGATCATCATTCTGAAAATTCGGATTCATATCCTTCAACTTCCGATGCCCACTTTCGTTATACCGCACCGTAAGGTAAAATATCGCACCGTTCTCCATACTCAATTCCCGAACATTTTCCCGGAATACCTCTTCCAGTACATCATCAAGAGAAGGATAATCCGCCGCATCAAACAAGGTATTTTCTGAACGTTCCCGCAAAATGTTCAACACATCAATACAATCTTTTATCGGTTCTTTCGTCCGGGCCATCGCTTCCGCCTTTATCAAATACATCTGGGCAACTCTCATATAATACATCGGACAGTTACCACTCGACACGTAATGTTTTTTCCATATCAACGCCTTTTTGGCCATCGTTCCGTTCCCAACCATCATGGAGTCAAAAGTTACCTCGTAACGTTTGTCTTTCGGCGTCAGGATTTCCAAAAACAACTTACTTGGTTTGTAAGTTCCTCCCCCGAACAACTTCAACAAACTTCCCACATTCGCATTCATCGTGGGCACACTCTTTAAATGTCGCGTAAACATCAACTCTTTCGAATTATACCCATTTGTGAAAACATCCCCGTATTTTGTTTCCAAACCGAATTCACTACTACCGATTACCTCGTCAGCCAACCGGATCGCCTCCTCGTAATCACCTTCTGCTCCTCGATTCATCAACAAGTCTGCTTTAAAAGCCTTCGCCGTTGTCGCGCAAGCACGATACTTGGAATAAAACACCGGACCATATTTGATCGCGTAATCCAAATCCTCAAAAATTTTCTCGTAACTCTCTTTCACGGAACTACGTCCTTGATTATTATTCGAAAGAGCGGAAGGTTCCATGCGGACAATCGGCCCGTAAACACTATTTATATCCCAAAAATAACCGTATCTTCTGAGCAGGAAAGCATGAGCAAAAGCCCGGGTAAACTTGGCTTCCGCTAACATTTCAGTTTTCCGGTTCTGCCCAAATTTGCTCTCCGATAATCTTTCTACATTGTAGATAAAGTTATTGGCGGCATTCACCATTTTGTAAACAAGTTGCCAAGGGGCAGAAACATACGAATTCTCATCATTCAATTCGAATTTCAACAATCCGTTTATTTCAAAATCCGTACGATAAGCACTGTCCAACAATCCGGTACGATACTCGTTATCACTGATATAATAAGCACTCATCGTTCCATACGCCGTTAAATAAGAATAAATTCCATTTAACGCTACTTCCGCCGAGGATTCATTGGTGATCGCATTCTCTCCGACCAGATTATGAGGGGGAAGTTCTTTGTCAAACATACTATCACATCCTGCCACCAAGACACAAAACAAAAATACCCAATTATATATAAATCTATTCATAATCAAATTATTTAACGGTTACTTTTATTCCAAAATTAAACGTACGAGTTCTCGGATAAGCCTCCGTATCAATCGCAGCTCCCTGAATGGTATTGCTACTATATGATTCCGGAGAAGGCCCGGGATAAGAAGTAAATGTACACACGTTATTTGCCGAAACAAAAACACTGATATTCCCGAAGATCTTTGTCTTATTGACAATGGATTCCGGCAACTTGTATTCAAGATTTATATTTTGAATCTTGAGATAAGAAGCATCATGCACGGAAAAATCCGTAAAATCAGTATTAAGGAAATCTATTCTCACGCACGGGTAATTACTCGTCGGGTTCTCTGAATTCCAACGTTTCAGGGCAACATCCAACACGTTTACCGTTCCGGCAGAAGAGAACGTGAATTGATTCGCTTCCGCCAACCATGCTTTCTGCGCACCATAACTAAATGTTCCTTGTAAACTTAAGGTCAAACCTTTCCATCTTAAACGCGTGTTGAAACCTCCCTCGAAATCCGGACGAGAACACCCCAAAACGACCTTATCATCCAGATTACCGTAGTCTCTATTCACCCGCCCGTCATTATTCTGGTCTACAAACTTCAAATCTCCCGGTATCGTCTTCCGGTAGGAGTACTTTTCCTGATACATGTAATCCGGATTCAAAGACTCGTAATAATCCACCTCTTCCTGTGAACGGAAAACACCATCGGTCTCGTATCCATAAATTAACCCCAACGATTTTCCCTCTTGAATAACCGTATTTCCCACGGAAGTCGATCCCGGATAAGAAACGTAGTCTGCATCAAGTCCCGTGACCTTATTTTTATTCTTTCCGATATTAAACCCGAAAGACCAGTCCCAATTTTTATTTTGAATAATAGCGGCAGAAATATCAAACTCCACTCCTTTATTCTCGATATTAGCAAAATTCACGGTCGTAGAAGTCATTCCCGTACTCAGTGCCATCGTAAACGGGTACAACAGTCCTTCCGTTTTTTTCAAATAAAATCCTAATGATCCCCGGATTCTCTGGTTTTTCAAAAAACCAAAATCCAATCCCAGATCATATTGTTCTGTGGCCTCCCATTTCAACTCGTCGTTACCGATCTGGCTCGGTACCATAGCAGGCTTTCCCTGGTAATCGGTAGAAGAATATAATGTTCTCCAACCATACTCTCCAACAAACCCGTTACCGGACTTACCCCAACCGGCCCGTATCTTCAAGAATGACAACCAATCAATACTTCTCATGAAATTCTCCTCGGAAACAATCCACGCTGCAGCAAAAGACGGGAAAGTACCCCAGCGATAGTCCGGGGCGAATTTGGAAGAACCATCCGACCGGAGCGTTCCGGTAAACAAATAGCGATCCATGAACTTATATTCAACCCTCCCTACAAAAGACAACAATTTCGAACCGCTGGCACTACCATTCAACATACCGTATTGATAGGGGTTCGTACCTTGCCATATAGCGTTCTGCACGTAATCATCCGCAAAATCGGACATCGCTAACGAATAAGATTCTGAATCTTCCTCGTTAAAGTTACTTGCAAACATCGCTGACAAGCGGTGTTTCTCGCCAAAATTTTTCGTGTATGACAATCGTACCTCAAACTCTTTGCTGGCCACTTTACTATGTCTTTTCACCCCGAGGCCTTTCTGATTACTCCAATTAAAACTTCCTTCTTCAGTCTGGCTGGAAGCATAGCCGTACCCTTCTCCTTTCCGGGTCTGATAAGTATATTGCGTCATCAAAGTTAATTCCGGTAAAATCTTAAATTCCAGATTTCCCGTAAGACGGATATTATGGCTTTCACCTTGATTCGTGTTCTCCTCCATCTCGACAATAGGATTCCCGATATAATACGTCCGTCCATACCAGTCGTACGAATGAATGTAATAAGACCCGTCTTCGTTATAAGGTTCAAGATCCGGTCTAGCCTGGGTTGCAATATCCAGACTTGCATTATTGCTTGAACGATCGGCAATCGTTCCCGCCACTTTTACCGAGGCCCGTATCCACGGGTTTATATCCGTGTTGAAACCGACATCATACGTGTATCTCTCATACTCCGTACCTTTCACCTGTCCCAACTCGTTCGTGTACCCCAAAGAAGCATTATAACCGAACATTTCTCCACCCCCGCGAATGGAAATTTTATGCTGCTGCTTGCTTCCATCTCGCATAATATAGTCCATCCAGGGAGTATTGGCATTACCCCAGAAATTCGGATCGGCAAATTTCTTATACGTTGACCATTTCGTAACATCCTCGTACCCGGCAGCCTTGGCTGAGTTGCTGGCAGCCTCTAAAACCAACATTTTAAATTCATCCGTTGTCAAGGTATTAATATCCGACACCAAGCTTGTCAAACTGTAATCAAAGCTATAATTGATAACAGGTTTCTGGTTGCGTCGCCCCCCCTTTGTCGTTATCATGATTACACCGGCCGCTGCTCTCGACCCGTAAATCGCTGCCGAAGAAGCACCTTTCAAAACATCAATACTCTGTATATCATCGGGATTCAACTCATTGATATCAAAATCACTCGTCATGGGGACATTATCCACCACGATCAAAGGCGAGGTTGCCCCGCTCAAAGAAGGAACTCCCCGAATTTCCAAACGAGCCGGACTACCGGGGGCCCCGCTTCCTGCCAATATACTTAATCCCGCGATCTGTCCTTGCATCATTGACGCCACGTTCGTGGCTGTCGATTCCTCGATCACACGGGTATCAAAACTAGCCACCGAACCCGTCAAATCTTTTTTGGTAGATGTACCGTAACCGATTACCACGACTTCATCCATCTCGCTCATCTCGTCTTCCAACACGACATTGATCTCGGACTGCCCTCTCCATTTCACCTCTTTCGTCTTCATTCCCACGAACGAAAAAACTAAAGTAGCGGTATCCTGCTTAACCAGATTCATCGCAAAATCACCATTCACTCCCGTGGCAGTTCCCACGGTTGTTCCTTTAATAACAACCGTCACCCCGGGGAGGACACTCCCTTTTGAATCTTTCACCACTCCTTTAATAATCACGCTTTCCTTTTTTTCCGGTTCATCCCCAACCTTCTTCACGGAGATCAGGATCGTCTGGTCCTCGATCACATACTGCAAAGGAGTATTCTGCAAACATAACCTCAAAACATCATCCACCGAAGCACCGTCCACTTTCAGACTCACGTTTTTCACCCCCTGCACATCCTGTTTATTATACAGGATATAATAACCCGATTGTACACGCAGTTCTTTGAGTACCTGTTCCAAAGGTACCCCTTGCACCTCCATCTTGATTTGTTTCTGACTATGAGCCGGTATTGCAAACGTAATTACGGGAACCAATACCATGAGTACAACTAGTTTCATCACTAACATTTTTTTCCTACTCCATCGCCATAAATGGAGAATTAATTCATCTTTTTTCATACATTTGTTTAGTTTTACTTAATACTCGCGTCAAATGCCAATCCGAGGCGAGTTTTAAAATTACAATAGCCTGGTAAGTCGTCGAAAACTTATCGGGCTTTTTTAATCACAATCTTCTTACCTTGAATTGAATAATCAATATTTTGAGTTTTTTTCAACATATCCAGAATTTTAGAAATATTCTCGTACTTCCGGATTACCCCGTAAAATATTTTCTCCCGCAAATCAGGAGTCTCGATGCTAATATCCACATCATACCAGCGAGCCAGTTTTCGCATCATCGTCTCCAGATCCTCCTCGTCAAATATGAAAAGCTTATCTTTCCATCCGGTATAATTCTCCACGTTTACAACCCGCATCGTGATATCCCCGTTGTTCTTATCTAACTCGGCCTGTTGCCCCGGTGTCAACAATACCGTTTTACCCGATTGTTCATCCAGAGTAACCCGCACGCTCCCCGTCACCAAAGTAGTTTGCACCTTGGGCTCGTCCCGATAAGCCATCACGTTAAAAGAAGTTCCTAACACCCGCACGTTTTGTCCTCCCCCGTGTACCACGAAAGGTTTCTCGGAACGAGTTACCTCAAAATAGGCTTCCCCTTCAAGATATACTTCCCGCTTTTCCCCGATGAAATTAACCGGGTAACGCAAGCGGGTACCGGAATTTAACCATACACGGGAACCATCCGCCAAAGTCAATTGATATTCTCCTCCCCGAGGGATAATAATTGTGTTATACTCCAATTGATTTACCTTTCCGGCCTGTTGATAAGAAAGGCAATTAGAATCATTCGTCACCACTGCCCCCACAAGTCGTAATTGCCCTAGATTCTTACCCGGAACCAGTTCCACCAGTCGGCCATCAGCCATTTCCAACACGGCGCATTCTTTACCGGGAATAATATCTGCTACTACCGGTGTTTTTTCTTCCTTCTCATCCATCAATAAAAACACCCCACCCAAAACAAGCGGAATAAACAAAACGGCAGCAATTTGCTTTATCCGATACGTAAAACGAATATGCCGTCCCTGCTTTCTTGCCAGCGGCATTATTCGTTCCTTCAATGCCTCTAAAGAACAAGTTTCATACCCATCCAACCTCCCCGCAAGATACTCTTGATCCATCATCCGCTCGTAGAAAAGTCTATGCCCGTCACTCTCATTAATCCATTCTTCCAACGCCTTCTCTTCCTCCGGACGAATGGTTCCTTTCAACCGGGCTGCTATCCACGAAGCTATTTTCAAATTATTTTCGTCATGCATACACTTGTCATTTTCACGTTTTCGCACAAAGAACGACTACCCTTCCCAAAAGGATGACAAGGATTACACTTTTTTTCAAAAAAATCAATGAAGTAAATCGGTCATGCCCAGAAGGACCAAAAGCATTCCCGTACTGAAACGTTTCTTCAACACAGTCATCGCCCGCTGCTTCTGGGTCTTAACCGTGTTCACCGATATAGACAGGGTATCCGCAATCTCCTGATTACTCAGCCCTTCCAACCCCAACCGGAATACACGCCCACATTCCGACGGTAATTCATCAATCGCACGGTAAATTTCTCCCAGCATTTCTTCCTCGATCATCTTCTCATCCAAAAAATCTTCGCTAAACTCTTGCACCAACGAAGCCTCATGCTTGTGAATAACTTGCTCGTGTTTCAATAAATCCATACATTTATTACGGGCTGTCTGGTAAAGAAAGACCCGAACAGGAAGCAGCGCAACAAAATCTTTCCGTCGTTCCCACAGGTTCACGAAACTTTCCTGCACGACATCCTCCCCGAACGTACTATTTTTAAGTATCGAATTACAATAAAAATAAAGTGATTTCCCGTAAGTATCAAAAAGAAAAGCAAAAGCCTCCTCATCACTATCCCGTAATCGCTTAACAAGATAATTCGCATCTTCCTTGAATTTTCTATATTGCATTTTCTTATCCATCCAACACCTCTCTTCTAAGCATGAACTCGACAAAGATGCAAAAAAATATAATGAAATAGGTAAACTCTTCTATTTTATTCTTATTCCCCCACAAATCATATATCGCATAGGAAATCATAACGAGATAAAAAAGCAGTCCGGAAATTATCCCGAACTGCTCTAAAAATTACTAATCCTACTATTTCAATAATTGCTCCAGAATAATCTTTTCAAACTTCTCCGGCATCGCCCCGGTTTCTATAATGGGTTTACCCCCGACTGGAATAAAAAACAAAGTCGGAAGAGCCACGATATTAAACATACTGCACAATTCCTTTTCTTTATCCGCATTCACCTTCAAAAATATCACTTGATCCTTGTATTTCTCTGCCATCTTTTCCAATTCAGGAATTAAACGCATACAAGGTCCACACCAAGTAGCCCAAAAGTCAATCACGACAGGTTTATCTCCCTTGAACACGAACTCCTTGCCGACCCGGTAATCATAAACATGATCCAAGAAATAATCCCGGGTGATCGGATTTAGTTTACCAGCTTCAACAGTAACAGCACCTCCACCTTGTACCTCATCTTTCACCTCTGCCAGATCAAAAGATTGAAAATACACTTTTTGTTTCTGGAAATCAATAGAGAGAATCCCCTCTTTCAATATCCCCGTTCCCACCACGGAACGAGGCAAATCTTTGTTTTCCGCAACAACGACATTCGAGAACGTATTCTTCACGAAATCGCATTTTGCCACAATTTTCGAAGCTCCAGTCATCATGGTTTGCCCGTAACCGTTGAATAATTCAACCTTTTTCCCGTCATCCCCGGTTATTCTAGCAAAATCCGAAGGTGTTAAAGTAATCATTCCGTCATTCCAAGTATCAAAAATCAACGGGAATACGGTACCATTTATCGCTACCGAAAAAGTAACCACTGATCCGGAGAGAACGCTAATATCAGCACGATGATCCAGTTTCATGTACGAGGGACGGTAAGGAACGGAAGTTGTTATTTTTTTCCGTCTACTATCAATAGTCAACACCACATTACGAAACAATGCACCTCCAACAATTCCCGCAACGCCTAGTTTACGCAAATAAGGTTCATCCCCCAACACGAAAGCAGCCACACCATTACCAAACACGTTGTTTCCAAAAGCAATCGTGCTTATTGAAACACTCTTCGGGGTCTCCACCTTCTTGTACAAAAAAGTATCATAACGAAAATCCCCCTTTTCGTCCGGATCTATTTTAAATTTCTCCACGTATTCCGGTAAAATGGCATTATGTCCTGCCAAATCTAGCACGAAATCCGCCCGTTCGCCATTCACAACCATCTCTAGGATAATCTTCCCGTCCACTTCCCGGTAATCCTTTACCTCGGTAGCCGTATTTTTCGATTGAGCCCATGTTGCCACCCCGAACAAACACAAGCTCACGATCATTATTAATCTCTTCACCATAAATTCAACATCTTAAATTATCTCATTCTCTCCTAATCTCCACCTTTTTCTCCTTGCCGTTTTTCAAGATCACGATCTCGGTAGTCTCTCCCTCCACGGATTCAAGCAAAGCATCTATTTCCAATTGACTTTGTTTTAACTCGGACAACTCTTTTCCATTCACACGAATCACCTGATCACCTAACGCCACCTGATCTTTCATGCTATCCCATACCGTCGTGATTTCGAAACGATCAGTCACAGGTAGAATACCGACATTCCAATTTTTAACTTTCCCTGCTAAATCCTCTACTTGATCCTCGTAAGGAAAGAAATAAAAACGATTACGCATGTAATCAATCACCACTTTCCCGTATTTCAACATTTCAACTCCCATCAAGGACATTCCCATTTTGACGGTAATGCTCTCCATGTTGATAAACTCTTTGCCCACAAAACTTACATGATCAAAACTAACCTTGTCTATTTCTGTCGCATTCTTGTAATCAAAACCTCCAATTCCGATACTATTGATGCCGAAAGCACTTCCTAACAAATGATTTTTCATACTATCCCTCACTTCCTCGTAATCATCAGCAGAAAGCGACAACAATCCTCCGGCTCCCGTATCAAACAACACACGCTTCACGCAACCTCCAAAATCAACATCCACGATAGGATGATTCATGCTTCCCGGATAAAACGGTACTCCTTCCGTGATCTTCAATCCTTCCGGACGATAAGGGTAGTTAATAACCATAATCTTCTCCCGGGCATCAAAAGTAACTACCGCCTGTGCAAAAGCATCACTCCCAAGAATCCCAGCAACACCTAAATCCCGAAAAAAACCATTCAGGGGGAAAATAATACTCTTCATCTGAGTTAACTTATAATTCGGGCTCAGCTGTACGTCATTCAAAACACCCTCTTCATAAGACAAACTCATCCCGTTCACGTCGGACACACCACGAGTCCCGCCTCCCCCTATGGCTTTCATCTCCACGGCCTTCTCTCTTATCGTTCCGGTTTGCCCGCCCGTGTCCACGATATATTTCACTTTTACCCCGTTTACCGTCACAGGGATAATGATCTTATCCTGAACAAATTCGTAGTGAATCGTGTCACAAATTCGCCGGGTTGATTGTTGCGCCTTTCCTACCAAAAAAGGCAACACGGCAACAAACAACGTGAATAATAGCCTCGTACTCCACATACACTATTCTTTTTGATAAATAATCACCTTCTCTCCTTGCCGGGTTTGAATCGTCAATTTAGTTTTCTTCTTCACCTTCAACTCCGGAATCCCGTTAATAATACTTTCACAAAAATCATATCGCCCGACAGGCTTCCCGTTTATCTTTATCACTTTATCTCCCACCTCAACTTGCCCCTTCATGGCTCTCCACACGGTTGCCACAACAAGTTCTCCATCTTTCACTCTCAACCCCACGTTATAATGCTTACATTCCAGATCGTTCTCCTGTTCATACGCCTCGAAATAAAAACGGGCACGAGGATAATCCAACGTCACCTTACCATAATCCAACAAGCTCACGCCCAACAGTGTATACGGGGGTATTGAAGTCTCGGAGTCAACATTCTTGAACTTTGTACTCCCAACCGATAATAATGGAAAACGTACCCGATATGACACATCCGCATCTGCCATTCCGGTCACCCCGATAGAGCCTTCTCCATATCCTTCAGACAAAACTTCAAGAGCAGCAGCAGACCGTAATGCTTCGAAATCAGTGTCTTTCAACGAAAGAAAAGTCGGGTTTCCCGTATCAAACAAACAAGTAATCGCATTCCCCACACCCGCTTGCAACGATATAATCGGCATTCCCGCTCTCACGAAAGGTAACATCTTACGCAACGATGCGGTCGAAGGATTCTCTGCCGAAGTAATCGTGACCGTTTTCGCTTTCCCGTCAATTTCCACTATCGTCCGCACAAACAAATCACTACCAATCAATCCGTCAGTATGGAAACACTCGAAAGGTGAAGGTTTGGATAATTTCATCGCTGGCACATTCCTGAAATTAATTTTCTCATCAGGAGTAAGTAAACTCTCTATCAACACGAGCGGATAAACAGCCTCGTTACTATTTACATCCGTTACCACCAACGAATCAACCACTTCCAGCCCCAATTCTTCACAAATCTCCCCGGTCAAAGCCGTACGTCCTCCTGTATCGAAAATAAACGAACGGGGAGTTCCATTCATAATCATATCCACGATCATTTTGCCACCGACCATCCGGTAGGGTAGCACAGTTTTATACTGTTGTGCCCCTACCTGAACCGTCGTTACACAAAATAACAAGATAGTTATTACCTTATAAAACAATCTCATACCTTATTATTTTCCTAATTTATCAGCAGCCACGATTGCCTGATAAGCATTCAAAATACCCCCGGACAAACACAAATCATCGAAAATAAATAAATCTTGAGTCTGCTTGCCATCGACCTCAATTCCTTTTTCCACTTCTACCCCTTTTCTGGAAGTCACGGATTCCAACAAAATGTCACGAATCTGACTCCCCGTCAAACTAGGATAATACGCCTTGATCAATGCGGCCACTCCGGCCACAGAAGCAGAAGCAAGCCCGACACCCGTTCCCATTTGATACGTGTCTCCCGTATAAGTAGACAACACGTTTATTCCAGGAGCAAAAAGATCCAATTCCTTAGCCCCATAATTCGAATTCATTGCTGGATTCCCATTTTTATCGGAAGAAGCGACAACCATCAAATTCGTCAGTTCTTTTCCTCCTGTCATCCAACGATTCGGGAAAAAAGTCTGTTTTGACAAATCTCTTGATAATTCCCATACGGGAACAACAACAAGAACTCCTTTACTCTCGGCATATTCCAACGCCTCGATCATCCACTTTTTTTGTTGCTCGGGATACAAAGTATTTTGTTCCGGCAACACAATCACATCTGCTTTGTGCTCCACGGCATAGCGAATTGCCAAGGCCATATCCTTCAAATAAGGTTCTCCATTCCCGGTGCTCACACGCAAAGCCATAATCTCCGCCTGATCCATAATCCCGTCTCCTCCAAAACCATTACCTCTCTTCGCACCAACCACTCCGGCCTGCATTGTTCCCAGAGCTGCATCGGAAGTCAATAAAACATTATTCCCGTATTTATTATCTTTGATATCCAAATAATTATCACCAACAATTTCCTCACGACCATCATTCCCCAAATTCTTTAAATTCTGCTCATAAGAAGACATGGCTCGTTGCACCTGTCCCCCAGTCGCGTACAAATCATAAATAACCTGCCATTTATCCGTTTTCATAATTGAAAAACCGTATGCCATAAGCGTGAAAGCAACCTCG
>ENA-UEPH01000725-UEPH01000725.1-human-gut-metagenome-genome-assembly--contig:-NODE-725-length-36961-cov-16.589144_pt1 | contig 36961 bp, 34 predicted proteins | sample MGYA00242891_ERZ507898 | MGnify/ENA primary metagenome ERZ507898 (study PRJEB26167, sample SAMN06115411) | human gut metagenome | host: Homo sapiens | place: China:Guizhou | collected 2014-10-15...
ACGTACTTTTCTGCTTGATTGGATTTACGGATGCCTCCCTTGAGGATAGTCGCCTTGTGCAGCTGGCGGTTGTGATGCCTTACGGGGCAAATCGTATAAATCTTATTAATTTGTACGATTCCCGGTAGGTAGCCCACATTGAAGCCCTGCTTCCCCTGTGCGATTGCCAGAGCGTCATTGGTGTGGCTCTTGGGAAGCACCAGCAGCTTCTCTCGGGTCGCCTTTGTGATGTAGCCCCTGGTCTCAATGACGGGGATAGGCAACTCAGAGCAGAGCCTCTGCATTAAAGTCTTCCGCATGATGCCCATGAATGTGGCATCCCGTGTGGAACGACGCTTACGCTTTTTGAAGTCCTTCGCCGTAATCAACCCCTTGTGGAGTTTCTCGTGACAGCTCTCGCAAAGGGTAACTTGGTTGTCCGGGGCGTCGCCGCCTACCTTCCTGCTCTCCAGATGATGGACATGGAGCCGAACTTCTTCCTTCTTTGTGGATGTGGACATTCCGATGGTCTTACTTCCAGCGTCCACGCCCAAAATGACTTCTTGGGTGTAGCCGCTGCTTCCGTAGACCAGCTGGATGGTAAAGGGCGTCCTCTTCTTTATTTTGGCTTTCCCTTCATCCAGCAGATGACGGGCTTTTGCCGGGGAGCAGGGCATCAGCGGACGCCCGTGTTTGTTGATGACATACACTTTGTTTGGCATGATGCCTTCCTCCTCCTCCTTCTTCTTTGATTGTGGCTAACGAAAAAGCCACGCGGCCTTTCGGCCGTCAGGTATCCGTACCCAATGTTATCTCAAGGTTTTCGTGTGCAACACCGCTCCTTACCCTCAGAGCTTTTAATCACACACCGCAGTGCGGCAGGTTCGGATTCACGCCCGCCGGTGCCTATTCTTACATTCTTGAGTAACGTAGTGCTCGAAACACTTAGGGTAGTCAATCAGGGCTTACGATTTCTCGCAAGCCCCCTCCAAATCGTTAGATTTGGTGGGGGTTATTGACATCTGCCTCCTATCAGCCGTACAGGGAGATCAGCACGCCCGCGGCGATGGCGGAGCCGATGACGCCTGCCACGTTGGGGCCCATGGCGTGCATCAGCAGGAAGTTGCCGGGGTTGTACTTCTGGCCCACCATCTGGGATACGCGGGCCGCCATAGGCACGGCGGACACGCCGGCGGAGCCGATGAGGGGATTGATCTTCTCCTTGAGAAACAGGTTCATGAACTTGGCCAGCAGAACGCCGCCGGCGGTGCCGAAGCTGAAGGCCACCACGCCCATGGCCATGATCTTGATGGTCTGGAGGGACAGGAAGGTGGTGCCGGTGGCCGTTGCGCCCACGCTGACGCCAAGGAAGATGGTCACGATGTTGATGAGCTCATTCTGAACGGTCTTGCTCAGCCGCTCCGTGACGCCGCACTCCTTAAAGAGGTTGCCCAGCATGAGGCAGGCAATGAGGGGGGCGGCAGAGGGCACCAGCAGCGCCACGAAGATGGTCACTACGATGGGGAAGATGATCTTCTCCTTCTTGCTGACCTCCCGGAGGGGCTTCATAACGATCTGACGCTCTTTTTCCGTGGTCAGCAGCTTCATGATGGGAGGCTGGATCACTGGGACCAGCGCCATATAGGAGTAAGCCGCCACGGCGATGGGGCCTAAGAGGGCCGGAGCCAGCAGCACGGTGACGAAAATGGCGGTGGGGCCGTCTACGCCGCCGATGATGCCGATGGCGCTGGATTCCGGGCCGGTGAAGCCCATGAAACGGCAGCCCACGAAGGTGATGAAGATGCCCAGCTGGGCGGCCGCGCCCAGCAGCAGGGACTTGGGGTTGGCGATGAGGGGGCCGAAGTCCGTCATAGCGCCCACGCCCATGAAGATCAGGCAGGGATAGATGCCCAGCTTCACACCCAGGTAGAGAATGTCCACCAGACCCGGGGTGATGGTGATGTCAGAGAGGGTCATGCCGTAGTAGGCAGCGGCCTGCTCTGCCTGCACCAGCGCCTGAAGCTGCACTTCCAGAGCGGTAATGGCGGCTCCGGCCTCCTCCGTGACGGCGGCGATGGCCTGTTCCACCATCTCCGGGGAGAAGGTGGTCTGGGCGGCGGTCATCAACTGCTGGATGTAGGGGGCCAGCACGTTTTCTGCCACGCCCTGACTGTGGAGGTCCGCCAGCAGCGACGCCGTGACGGGCTGTCCGCCGATGAGGTCCCAGTGGATGTGACCCCCGGCGAAGAAGATCTCGTGGAACATATTCGCACCGGGGAGGTTGGTGATGAGCATACCGAAGGCGATGGGCACCAGCAGCAGCGGCTCAAACTTCTTTACAATGCCCAGATACAGAAGCACGCAGGCGATGCCCAGCATGATGAGGCAGCGCCAGTTGCCGTCCTGGGAGAAGAGGTAGAAGCCGGTGTCCTGTAAAAAGCGAATGATCGCGTCCATATCGGCCCTGCCTTACTGGAGGACGCACAGCAGTGTGCCGGACTCCACGGAAGCGCCCTTGGAGGTGTTGACGGAGGCCACTACGCCGTCCCGGGGGCACATGATCTCGTTTTCCATCTTCATGGCCTCCAGAACCATCAGCACGTCGCCCTTTTTCACGGCCTGCCCGGCGGTGACGTTGACGGCCAGAATGTTGCCGGGCATGGGGGCGCAGATCTGCTCACCGGCAGCCGGTGCGGCAGGTGCGGGGGCAGCGGCGGGAGCCGCCGGGGCGGAAACGGGGGCGGAGCCGGTCAGCTCTTCCAGTTCGACTTCATAAACCGTCCCGTTGACGGTGACTCTGTACTTTTTCATGTGTGTTTCTCCCTCTCCTTACACTTTTTTCATGGAAACGATGCGGATGCCGGTGATGTCGGTGCCCAGCTCCTCCGCCAGCGCGGCGGATACGGCGGCTACCAGCTCCGGTGTTACCTCACCGGCGGTCTGGGGCGCAGCCGGGACCGGTGCCGGGGCGGCCTTTTTCCCGCGGCCCACCACGGCGCTCATGAGATAGGTCAGCGCGATCAGGCAGATCAGCCCGAAGAACACCGTACCCATGCCCATGAGACAGACAAAAATGCTGCTGTACTCCATACGATACTCCCTTTCGTGATTCCCCCGCCGGGAAACAGTGCTCCGCCGCTGACGGAGCGCAGCCCGGCTTGTGTCGGGGGCAAGGTACTGTGGCTATCATACCATGCCGGCGCGGAAAAGCAAAGAGTCTTGTGAAAAAGGACGCCGATTCTTAGCGGATGTTTTCTGAAAAATCTGTCAGAATCTACACTCAAACAGCAGGGAGAGGGGCTGCTTGCCGTCTTAGCTGAATCGTAAAACGATTACGGAAAAATTGAGGCAGAGATCCGCTGCGGACTGTTAAGAATGGCGTTGCGGAGAGGGGCTGCTTGTGATACACTTAACAAAAGGTTCATTTAAATGCAAGAGGTAGGGCTTTAGCCTTATGTTACCACGTATCGAATGCGGTGTTTAGGAATCCAACGAGGTAAACACCCAGCTTTTCAAGGAAAATGAACCAAAGACAACGGTAAAGAACCCCCGTAGATTTGAAATTCTAAAATCAGAAAGGACTCTTTGACAATGAAACCTAAATTTGACGGCTATGCGGCACAGTATGACGCTTGGTTCATGGAGAATGAAAATCTGTTTCAGAGTGAACTCCGCCTGTTCCAGAAGGTGCTCGGTGATATTCAGGGCAAACGCGTGCTTTCCGTGGGCTGCGGCAGCGGCCTGTTCGAGAGCATGATCGACTGCAGCGGCATTGAGGGAATCGAGCCCTCCCGCGACATGGGCGCCATCGCGGAGAAACGGGGTGTGAATGTGGTGGCCTTCGGCGCGATTGAAGATGCAGAGCTGGAGGAGAACGCCTATGACATGATCTACCTCAACGGCAGTTCCAGCTATATGGAGGACCTGACCCGGGCGTTTGACGTCTGCAAGAAGGCCCTCAAGCCGAACGGCACCTTTATTTCGCTGGACGTTCCCAAGGAGAGCGCCTTTGGGTTCATGTATCTGCTGGCAAAAGAGGTAGGCACCTTTGACCATCCGTTCCTCAACGGCGTTATGCCCAAGCTGCCGTATCCCCACGAGTTGTGCTGCGCAGGCGTATGGCATTCCACGGAGGAGAAGATCGACGTGCTCAAGGCATTGGGCTTCCACGATTTTGACTTCTATCAGACACTGCTGAAGAACCCTATGTACACCAACGAGGACGTGGAGGATGTGGTCCCCGGCTATCAGAGCGGCGGCTATGTGGCGATCATCGCCCATAAATGAAAGAGGAGGCCGGCGTGAAGCTCTCACAAACACTCTATGCCCGGGCGGAAAAAATCTGGCCCCGGTATCTTTGCCACCCGTTTGTGACGCAGATGGCAGATGGAACGCTGCCGCCGGAAAAATTCCGGTATTATATGCTTCAGGATTATTTATACCTCAAGGATTATGTGAAGATCTTTGCGGCAATCATTCAGAAGGCTGACGATTTTGAGCAGATCCGCTTTTTGAGCGGAGAGCTGGCGGACACCATCGGAGAGACCTTCCGCACCCACATTCCGTATATGAAGCGCCTTGGCATTACGGAGGAGGAGATCCACAGCGCCCGTCCTCACATGGACAACAACGCTTATACCCATTACATGCTTTGGGAGGCGCAGACCGGGGATGTGCTGACCGGACTGGTGACGCTTCTGAACTGCTCCTGGAGCTATGCGTATGTGGCAGAAAAGATAGTCGAACGCTGCCCGGATGCACTGCGGGACAAGCGTTACGGCTCGTGGTTCGCGGGCTACGTTTCAGAAAGCTACCGGCGAACCAACCAGATGCTCATTGACCGGATCGACGCACTCGGCGGGTCCATCGACGAAAAAACAGCAGAGCACCTCTGCGAGATCTTTGAAAAGTGCTGCCTGTTTGATTTGCGCTTTTGGGACATGGTCTACGCTATGGGTGGCAACTGAATCGAGCCCTTTTGATACAGAGGTCTCTACCCGCAAGACCTCTGTATCACAGAGAAAACAGATGCACGCCTTATGTCTGCTCTTGACAGGCGGCGGTTCAGAATCAGGTCACGCAGGCTTTTTTCACATATGTGAGCGGAAAGAAGATTCCAAATTCTGCCGGTTTCCGGTATAATGGGGTTAACACAGGGATACTGGGCTACTTTACAGAGACGGCCCGGCCTGAACAGTGAAGGAGGGCCCATGGGCGAACTATCGAATATCAAAAATCAGGCGTTGGCGGAGCGGATCGAAGAGCGGCTTTACCAGTATATTCTCAATGAAAAACTGCCAATAGGGACCAAGCTGCCCAACGAGTACCAGATGGCCGATCATTTCAATGTTAGCCGGGGGACGATCAGAGAGGCGGTAAAACTTTTAGCATCCAAGGGCGTTGTGCAGGTACGGCACGGGTCCGGGACCTATGTTGCCTCTACGGCGCCGATGCGGGAAGACCCGTTGGGCTTGAAATTTGTGGAAGATAAATTGCAGTTGGCCCTTGACCTGACAGATGTGCGGATGATGCTGGAACCAAATATCGCCGAGATGGCGGCCTTGAACCGCACAGATGAGGAGGCAGCGCAGTTGGTAGAATACTCTGCTGCCGTACGCCGGAAAATCGAGGCGGGGGAGGACTATATGAATGAGGATGTGGCCTTTCACTCTCACATTGCCAAGTGCTCTCATAATATGGTTCTCAAGCCACTGATCCCTCTTATCGACACTGCGGTACTGATGATCGCCAATATCACCAGGCAGGAACTGCTGTTTGCTACAAATGAAACGCACGACCAACTCGTTGAATGTATTCTGGACAGAGATTCCCTGGGGGCTCGGTCCGCCATGACCATGCACCTGGCCATGAACCGCAATGTGATCAACAGGGAATACAAAAAGCGCCGGAGACAGTGATCCTGAAGATTTATAGACCAAGACCGTTTTGGATGCCCATTCCATATGCACATTCAAAACGGCCTTTTTATGTGCACGGACGAAAGACAATGAGAAAGTCATCGGATGACTTTGGAGGGTAAAAAATTTGAAATTATTGATAACGCAGAAATATTCCGCTATATTTGTTGAAAACGAACATAATGAACGCGAAAAATGAGTAAAAAGTAGAAATGATTTCGGACAACTTGAAACGGCTTTTTCAGAAATTTATAATTTGTACATAAATTATAAAAGATACTTTCTGAGTTCGGGGGTTGGTGGACTCCGCGGAACGGAAAGAATTGTGGAAAGTGAGGACATCACATGAAGATCACTGCTGTTAATACTTATTATGTCCGGCCCAGATGGGGATTTGTGGAGATTGAAACGGACGAGGGTTATACTGGCTGGGGTGAGGCCGTTCTGGAAGGACACGCAGACGCTGTGCTGGCCTGCCTGAATGAGTATAAGCCCTACCTCATCGGCAAGGATCCCTCCCGCATTGAGGACCTGAGCGCTACCATCTATCGCGCGGGCTTTTACCGTGGCGGCGGTGTGATGATGAGTGCCCTCTCTGGAATTGATCAGGCACTGTGGGACATCAAGGGAAAAGTGTTCAATGCCCCGGTTTACGAATTGATGGGTGGCCGGTGCCGCGATAAGATCCGGGTCTATTCTTGGATCGGCGGAGACCGTCCCTCTGATACGGGTGCCATGGCTAAGGAGCGCATGGACGCGGGCTTCACCGCTGTCAAGATGAATGCCACCGAGGAACTGCAGATGATCGACAGCTATGAAAAGGTGGATGCAGTTCTGGAGCGCGTGGCTGCCATCCGGGAGGCCTGCGGCAAATACTTTGGCATTGCGATCGACTTCCATGGCCGTGTTCATAAGCCCATGGCTAAGGTCTTGGCAAAGAAGCTGGAAGAATTTGACCCCATGTTCCTGGAGGAGCCTGTTCTTTGCGAAAACATGGAATGCTTCAAGGAGATCGCCAATTGCTGCAACATCCCCATTGCTACCGGCGAGCGGTTGTTCACCAAGTACGATTTCAAGCGTCTGCTGCAGGTTGGCGGTGTGGATATTATTCAGCCTGATCTGAGCCACGCTGGCGGCATTACGGAAGTCAAGAAGATCGCCTCTATGGCAGAGGCCTATGACGTGGCGCTGGCGCCCCATTGCCCTCTGGGCCCCATCGCTCTGAACGCCTGCCTGCAGGTGGATGCCACTAGCTACAATGCTGTTATTCAGGAGCAGTCTATCGGTATCCATTACAACGTGGGTAAGGAGGTCCTGGACTACGCCCTGAACCGGGAGGACTTCCAGTTTGAAAATGGCTTTGCTAAGATGCCCACCAAGCCGGGCCTTGGTATCGTGGTAAATAAGGAACTGGTTCTGGAAGAGAATAAGAATCCCCACCAGTGGAAGAACCCCGTCTGGCGTCATGCCGATGGTTCCGTGGCTGAGTGGTAAGTTGATTTCTATATCTGAATTTTAAGAGAGGCGAGACGGAGCCTTATCATGATTGAAGCAACACATTTGACAAAGCAATATGGCAATGCCAATGCCCTGTTTGATGTAAATTTCTCCATAGATAAGGGAGAGGTCGTAGGCTTTTTAGGCCCTAACGGTGCAGGGAAGTCCACCACCATGAACCTGCTGTGCGGTTATTTGACGCCCTCCTGGGGTCAGGTAAAGATCGCAGGCATCGATATGGTGGAAAACCCACTGGAGGCTAAGCGTCATATCGGTTATCTGCCGGAGATCCCGCCGCTGTACATGGATATGACCGTAGCGGAACAATTGGAATTTGCCTGTGAACTCCGGGGACTGAAGCTGAAAAAGCCGCAACTGCGGGACTATATCGACAGTCTATGTGCCCGAACTCAGGTTTTGGATACCAGAGACCGGCTGATCCGGAATTTGTCCAAAGGCTATCGGCAGCGGGTGTCTGTTACCCAGTTGTTAGTGGGCGAGCCGGAGATATTGATTTTGGACGAGCCTACGGTGGGCCTGGACCCCCGGCAGATCCGGGAATTCCGAGATCTCCTGAGCGAACTGAGCCACGAGCATACTATCATTCTTTCTTCTCACATCCTTTCGGAGATCAGTTCCGTGTGCAAGCGGATTCTGGTGTTTTACGAGGGAATGCTCATTGCGGATGGAGAGCCACAGAACTTACAGGAGCAGTTAGCGGGTCACCGAGTCCTGGAAGTGGAGATCAGCGGAGAGGAAGCGGGCGTGAGCGCCCTGCTGCAGGGTATTCCCGATGTACTGGCTGTGAAGCCGGTCGGAAACGGTGTTTATCAGGTGGCTCATAGGATGGGAACGGATATCCGCGGTGCCCTGTATCGCACTCTGCGTCCTACCGGCTACGAGCTGCTGATGATGAAACCGGAGGAAGTATCCCTGGAGAGCTTGTACCTCCGCATCACTGAGCACGAACAGGAGATGGAAGCATGAAGGCTGTATACCGCAAGGAAATGCGCCAGTATTTCCACTCCGTCATTGGTTATGTATTTCTGGCAATCTTCGTTTTTATCAACGCATTTTACTTTTTGCTGCAAAATCTTCTGACCCGCAGCGGCGATATTACGGATTATTTCCGGGCCACCATAACGCTGGAGATGTTCCTGATGCCTATGCTGACCATGCGGAGCTTTTCCGAGGAAAAAAAGCAGAAAACGGATCTGCTGCTTTACACCGTGCCGGTGGATTGCTCACAGGTGGTGTTGGCCAAGTTCTTGGCGGCAGAGACAATGTTTCTACTGGGACTGGCCGTGACGGTGGCGTTCCCTGTGATCCTGGCCATGTGCGGCAGTGTGCAGATTTGGATCACCATAGGCAACTATATCGGCATTATCCTGCTAATGAGCAGTTTTATTGCAATCGGTATTTTCGTTTCTACTCTGACGGAAAACCAGATCGTCTCGGCTATTATTTCCTATGTACTGATCTTTGCCCTCTGGTATTCTTATGGCCTTGGGTCGGCGATTCAAAACCCTATGCTGCTTCAACTGCTCAACAAGCTGTCTCTCATGCAGATGTATTACGAATTGGCGTTGGGAATTCTGAACCCCACAGGCATTGCACTGAACCTGGCCATCACGGCCAGCTTCCTACTCCTGACCACCGCGGTGGTCCGGGGAAAGAGAGGTTGACACCGTGGAGCATCAAAGAAGAGCCAGCAGGGGGACGATCCCTGCGGAAGTGCAGCGCCAACGGCGAAAGCAGAGTCAACTCCGGATTGCCTGCCTGATTCTTTCCATTGCCGTGATTTTCGGCATTTACAGTGTCATCAGTGCGGCCACAGATCGGTTTTCTTGGAAAATAGACATGACAGAGGGTCAGGTATTCCGACTGACGGACACAACAAAAGGTGTGCTTGACGGTTTGGAGCAGACCGTGACGTTTACCTACTGCAATGACCGCGCCGATGCGGATACCAACTTAAAAGAAGTGCTCAGCCGCTATAAGGCTGCTTCGTCCAAGGTTCAGGTTGACTATATGGATCTGGACGCAAACCCCGCTTTGGCAGATGAATACAGTCGGAAGGGGATTGAACTCAGCCCCGATGGCATTCTGGTGACCTGTGGCGTTCAGGCTCGGTTTATCCAATGGAGTGACCTATATGAGATCAGGACCACCTCCTCCGGAGACGGCAGTCAGGGATATTCTATCACTGGACTGAAGGCCGAGACCATGCTGACCTCTGCTATTGTGGCGGTCAGCGGACAGGATTGCCCCAGCGTGGTATTTACAGCAGGCCACTCTGAGGATGACAGCGATTACCTCCGAGATTTGGTGTCCAACAGCAACTATAAAGTATCTCAGGCGGTACTGGGCGTGGACGCCATTGATGAGAACACGGATGTGATCATGATTGCGGGCGCCAAACGGGATTTTTCCGAAGCGGAGCTGCGTATTCTGGAGGAGTTCATGAACAGAGGCGGCAGTCTGTGCGTCTTCCGGGACCCGGAGGTGGGAAGTCTGCCTAATCTGGACGCTTATCTGGCGGACTGGGGTATTACAGTTACGGACCAAATCGTTTTGGAACCTGGCCAGCAGATGGGCAGCCCGTTGAATATCATACCCAATTTCGGCGTTAGTATGATCAATGTCTACTTTTCCGAACATGCAACGTATGTGGTGCTGCCTGAGTGCAGAGCATTGGACTTGCGCAATACAGATGGCTGCATCACTAATGCGGTGTTGCGTTCCACATCTGTTTCCTATGCCAAGGAGTTTACCTCTATGGGTTCTCTGGAACAGAGTGCAGAGGACGCAGTGGGTCCGTTTACCGTGGCGGCTACCAGTGAGCGTAGCTTTACCAATGCTGCCGGAGAAAGTGGCACCCAGTATGTTTTCGCTGTGGCCTGTACGGGCTTCTATCAGGACAGCTATCTGAAAACAGGAAGCATGGGTAACGCAGATCTGGTGTTACAGGGACTTTCTTACATGACGGACAATCAGGTAACGCTGAATATCCCCACAAAAAAGCTGACAGCAGACGCCTTGACCGTTACACGGACCGGTGTTATAACCTTCGCCGCGTTTTTTGTAGTGCTGCTGCCCATGGGCCTGCTGCTGACGGGTGTATGGGTGTTCCTGAAACGGAGGCACGCATGAGAGCAACAAAGAAGACCCTTTTGGGATTGACTGGCGCTCTGGCGGCCTGTATTGCGGCGGTACTGCTGTTGACCTTTACGGGAAACGGAAGAGAAGCAGAGGACCATGCTCATACATATTATTTCACGACGTACGACTCACCGGAGGATCTGGTGCTGGCCAGTGTAGAAAACAGTACTGGCAGTGTGGTCTTGGCTGCGAGCGACGGTACGTACTACACTGTGGGAGATCTGAAACTGTCTGCTGACGGTGCCCAGGTGCAGAGCTTTTTTGAGACAGTGTATAAACTGCCTATGAAGCGCTTGCTGGATGAGGCAGATGCCTCAGACCCCCAATACGGCTTGACCAATCCTCAGGCAGAGATTTTGATACAGGATACGGCAGAAGGCGGAGTCCTCTTTCGGGTGGGCAGCGCCACGCCAGATGGTGAAGGATATTATGCGTGTCTCAGTGGAGATACACGGGTGTTCATCATGGATCAGGCCTATGGAGCCATTTTCCTGAACAATGTGAACCGTTTCTATGACCTGAGCTTGTATCCCTCCCTGATAGGAGATGATCTGGGTGGACTGCGGGGGCTTTCTGTGGAGCGGGGAGGGAAGCAAGTCTATGCCCTGACCTTTAGTGCCACACAGGATGGCAGTGTGACCTTATTCTCCATGACGGAACCTTACGCACTGCCCCTTGGCGTTGCGCAGACGAAAAACGAGATCCTGACTCCTCTGCGAGACCTGAGGGGAGTGGATGCGCTGAACAAGCCGGAAGATCTGACTCTCTATGGCCTGACGGACGGTGCCGGAAAATTTGTCCTGACCTATGAGGATGGTACCATGGCTGTCATCCGTGTGGGACGGCAGGAGGGGGCAGGGACTTATGTCCTGCGGGAAGGCAGTGATGTTGTTATGCTGGTGCCCACGGCCAATCTTTCATTCTTCTACAACACAGTTCTACAAGTAATGGGGCAGAATCTTGTGAGCGTGTCTTTGGGGGATTTGGCCTCCTTGCGGATCGGGGATCATACATATCAGATCTCCGGTACGCCGCCTGCTCTGAAGATAACACTGGATGGTAGCGAAGAACCTTTGGACGCCTTCCAGAACGGCGTTTACACTGCATTGAACCGCATATCTGTGCAAGGCGCATGGGATGGTGGAGAAAAGACGGAACCCTTGCTGAAAATGCAGATAGAGATAAAATACGCCGATGGCACTACCCGAACCACAGATTATGCCTTCTATGAATTAGAGGACCGACGCTGCGGCGTAGCGGTGAATGGACAGCCTGTGTTCATATGCAGCCGATCGGCGGTGCAGGCACTTGTAGAAGCCACCTGAGGGTAAGCACTTTCCCGTTGATTTGCCGCTTTGCGGCTATCATAAATAAAAAAGAAAGGATTGCAAAAACGTGAATGTTCTGAAAAAAATCAATGATGGATTGATGGCATTTATTAAGATTGTTCTGATCTTCGCGGGTACGCTGATGACCTGCCTGGTCATCATGAACGTAATTCTGCGCTATGTCTTCAATTCTGGTCTTTCCTGGTCTGAGGAATCCTGCCGCTTTCTGTTCATCTGGGTCACCTTCCTGGGTGCTATTCTGGCGAACGACGCCGGTCTCCATGGTGAGCATATGCGAATGGATTTCATCGTGGAAATGTTCCATGGTATCCCTCGCAAGATCGTGGAGGTGATCGCCCTGCTGCTGGTATTGGCGATGCTGGGCGTGCTGTTTGTGGGTGGCATCGAGCTGGTGCAGGGCACCTGGCCCATGCTGACTTCCGCTCTCCGCATCCCGAAGGGAGCTGTTTACCTGTGCGCTCCCATCGGTTTTGGCTATATGTTCATCCAGACTTTGGTGAAGCTGTATAAGGCCATCACCTACAGCGATGAGAAGCTGGAAAACGCAGATAAGGAGGCTGAATAAGGATGTTAGCTGTATTTCTGATCGCACTGTTCGGCCTGGTCATCATTGGCGTTCCCATCGCCTTCTCTCTGGTGGGTACGGGCTTCTTTATGATGCTGACGCAGGCTATAAACCGCCCGTCTGCTTGGTCTGTGTTCGCACTGGCCCAAAAGTTTGTTAACGGCACCGACAGCGTGCCCCTGCTGGCGATCCCCTTCTTCATGATCGCCGGTGAGATCATGACCCGCGGCGGCATCTCCCGCCGAATCGTGGACTTCGCCTATTCCGTGCTGGGCCGTTTCAAGGGCGGCCTGGGCTATGTGGGCATTCTGGCATCCATGATCTTTGCAGGCGTCTCTGGTTCCGCTGTGGCGGATACCACGGCTGTTGGCTCCATGATGCTGCCCATCATGGAAGGCGCCGGTTACGATAAGCCCAAGTCTACCGGCATCATCTGCGCCGCTGGCTGCATTGGTCCCATTATTCCACCCTCCACTCAGATGATCTTTTATGGTGTCTGTGCCGAGGTCTCTGTTTCCGCCCTGTTCCTGGGTGGTATTGTGCCCGGTATTCTGATCGGCATGGGCCTGATGATCGCCTGGTTCTTCCATGTCCGTAAGCGGAACTACCCGGTTGGCCCCAAGACCAGCCTGAGCGGTATCCTGAAGGCCACCAAGGAGGCGTTTCTGGCGATCTGCCTGCCCGTGTTCATTATCCTCTGCATCACCACTGGCGTCGCTACCGCTACCGAGACTGCCGCTCTGGCTGTCCTGTATGCGCTGATCGTCTCCGGCCTGGTGTATAGAGAGTTTAAGATCAAGGAATGGCCCCACCTGATGATCAATGCCATGAAGTCCACCGCTGTCATGATGTTTGTTGTCGGCTCTGCACAGGTGGCTGCTTACATGGTAACTACCTGCGCAATTCCCCAACTGCTGGCCAAGGCGATCCTCTCCATGACGCACAGCCCCATTACCTTCATGATCCTGGTAAACGTGCTGCTGATCCTGGTGGGCTGCGTTATGGACTCCGGCCCCGCCATCATGATCCTGACTCCGATTCTGCTGCCGATCGCCAAGAGCTTTGGCTTGGATCCCATCTACTTCGGTGTGGTTATGGTCGCCAACCTCTGCATTGGTTTGGCAACTCCCCCCGTGGGCAACGTGCTGTATTGCGGCGTGTCCCTGTCTAAGGTCAAGCTCTCTGATCTCATCAAGGCCAGCCTGCCCTTTATCGGCGTCATGTATCTGGTCCTGCTGCTCATCACCATGTTCCCCGAGCTGATCATGTTCGTGCCCAAAGCGATGGGCTGATCCCTTTTTTCTGAAATGCGCGGGTCTCATATACGCCCGTTCATTTAATACACATCTTTTCTTTAGGAGGAAACACCATGAAAAAGAAGGCACTTGCGCTGCTGCTGGCTATGGCCATGACAGCAACCATGGCTGGCTGTGGTTTGGCTGCCACTACGGCTCCTGACAACAGCTCCAACAACGATTCCAACAACGATTCCACCAAAAGCGACAACACTGAGGTCGGCACTTACGGCTCCTCTGCCGAGACCCAGGGCAAGACTAACCCCATCGTTGTGAAGGTTTCCAACGGTGCTGGCGAGACTTCTCCCGGCGTAAAGGCTCAGCTGTCCGTGTTCGCTCCCATGGTAGAGAACAATTCCAAGGGCAACATTGGCGTTGAGGTCTACTCCGGCGCTCAGCTGGGTGACGATACCACCGCTACCGAGATGGTGGTTGCCGGTCAGTTGGAGATCAACAACACCTCCACCGCTCCTCTGGTGGGCTATGTGCCTGAGCTGGGCATTTTCGACATCCCCTTCCTGTTTGCCGATGAGGCTGAGGCCGACAAGGTCCTGGCTTCCGAGGTGGGCGATTATCTGAATGCTAAGCTGGCCGACAAGGGCATCATCAATCTGGCCTGGAACGAGAACGGCTTCCGTGAACTGACCAACAGCAAGCACGCTGTTGCCACCGTCGCCGATGTGGCCGGCCTGAAGATCCGTACTATGGAGAACAAGTTCCATCAGGAACTGTGGAACAGCCTGGGCGCTACCGCCACTCCCATGTCCTCTTCTGAGCTGTACACCGCTCTGGAGCAGGGCACTGTTGACGGCGAGGAGAACCCCGTCGCAAACTTCTACAGCTATCAGTTCCAGGAAGTCCAGAAGTACATTACCATGTCCAACCATATCTATAGCCCCTTCCTGTTCGATATGTCCAAGAAGATCTGGGATACTTATGATGCTGACACGCAGGCCATCCTGACCGAGGCTGCTAAGGCTTTCGGCGAGGAGGAGAAGAAGATCAACCGTCAGGCTGCCGCCGATAACCTGCAGTCCTGCATCGATGACTACGGCATGGAAGTTACCTATCTCACTGATGACGCCAAGGCTGAGTTCGTGGCTAAGACCGCTCACATCCAGGATATGATCGCCAAGGATACCGGCGCAGAGATCATGGACCTGCTGGCTGCCGCTAAGGGTTAAGCACAAAACTTATTTCAAGCGATCCTTTCTGACGATACTGGCCCGGCGTCTGCCGGGCCAGTACCCAAAAATATGATTTGAGAAGGAGGCGTTTCCTATGGAAGAGGTCCGCATGAAAAAGGCAGAAGAACTGTATGCGTATAGCTGTGGCCACAACTTTGGCAAAGATCTGAGTCGGGCCAAGGGACTTACAAATTTTCACCTGATCGAAGAAGCCATGGATCCGGATGAATTTGCGTACCTTGCGTTCATTGGCCTTCATCGGTTCCACAGTATGTCTGCTCACCAGCGGAATTTCGCCTATGCGTTTACCAACAAACGGGTGCTCATGGCACAGATGCGCTCCTTCCGTCGGCCACGCATGGAAAGTGTGCCGCTCAACACAATTATGAATCTGTCTTTTGATCATGAATCTTCCATTGGCATCTTGAAGATCATGATGCCTGAGGATGCCATCTGCGTCGGTATGACGCAGGAGAGCGTTCAGGCGCTCAGCGAAGAACTGAACAGGCTGCTGCCTGTCATTCAGCAATATGCTAAGGAGCTGCCGGAAATGGAGGGCTGACCCTCCACCATACCCCCAGCAGAGCTGGATTGAATTCGAAAAAATTTCGGGGATATCCCCGGTTTTGAAAATGTGACATTAGGAGAATGCTTATGGAACGCAGTAAAAAGTTTTTGACCGGCCTGGGTAACCAGTATTACCGTGCCACCTATAAGTCTATGGGCTTTACCTCGGACGATCTGACCCGGCCCATCATTGGCATTGCCAATTCTTGGAGTGAGTCTGACCCCGGCCACTTCAACCTGCGCCAGGTGGCCCAGCGTGTCCGGGACGGCGTGTACCGTGCTGGCGGCACCCCGGTAGAATTCGGCGTGATTGGCGGCTGCGATGGCATGGCCAATGGCCACGTAGGTATGCACTATATCCTGCCCCATCGGGAACTGATCGCCAACTCTATTGAGACCATGGCCCAGATCAACCAGTTCGACGCTCTGGTACTGCTGGGTTCCTGTGATAAGATCGTTCCCGGTATGCTGATGGCTGCCGCCCGGTTGGATATTCCCTGCATTCTGTTGCCCGGCGGCCCCATGGAGGGTGGCAAGGTGTTTGACGGCCGTGAGTCCGACCAGACCTCCAGCACAGAGGCCTACGGTATGCTCTCTGCCGGTAAGATCACCGAAGAGGAATATGTCTCTCTGGAAGATACTGCCTGCCCTGGCTGTGGCTCCTGCTCTTACCTGGGCACTGCCAACACCATGTGCGCACTGTCGGAGGCCTTAGGCATGACCCTGCCTGATGCCAGCCTGGCTCCCGCTACCTCTGCCCGTCGTCTGGCTCTGGCTGAGGAGACCGGTGTGAAGATCATGGAACTGGTAGAAAAGGAAATCACCGCACGGAAGGTCATCACTGATGGCAGCATTCGCAATGCCATCAAGGCCTGCATGGCCATGAGCGGCTCTACCAATGCGGTTATGCATCTGACCGCCATTGCCCACGAGGCAGAGCTGAAGATCGATGTGCTCTCTGAGTTCGACAAACTGTCCCGCACCACGCCCCAGGTGGCCAAGATGAACCCCGCCTGCAATTTCAACGTCATTGACTTCTTCCATGACGGCGGCGTGATGCGCATGATGGAGAACCTGACCCGTGAGCATCTGGACTATGATCAGATGACGGTCACCGGCCATACCATTGGTGAAAATATCGCAGCCCACAAGTATCTCTATCCCAACACCGGCCGCACCATCCGTACGCTGAGCGATCCCTTTGGCTTCAGCGGCGGCGTGGCAGTCCTGCGGGGCAATCTGGCCCCCAACACCGGCATTACCAAGCCCGGCGCATTTGACAAGAGCCTGCACCACTTTGAAGGCGAGGCGATTTGCTTTGACTGCGAGGAAGATGCCGAGGAAGCGATCCTGGCCGGTAAGGTCCACGATGGTCATGTAGTGGTTATCCGCTATGAGGGACCCAAGGGTGGCCCCGGTATGCGGGAGATGTATAAGGCCATGAAGTATCTCTATGGCCGTGGCCTGGCCAAGACCACCGCGCTGGTCACTGATGGCCGTTTCTCCGGCACCAACAACGGCTGCTTCGTGGGCCATATTTCCCCCGAGGCCTTTGAAGGCGGTACCATTGCGCTGGTTCACGATGGCGACCGTATCGTTATCGATGTTGAAGAGCGCTCTTTGAACGTTTTGGTCAGCGACGAGGAACTGGCTGCCCGCCGTGCCGCTTGGAAAGCGCCTGCACCGAAGTTTACGCGGGGCTGGCTGAGCCTGTACTGCAAGCTGGCAGGCTCTGGCGCAGAGGGTGCGGTCATGAATATGAAGAATTTGGAAAAATAAACCCAAGAGCATGGATACAGGTACCATAAAACAGGCGCCTTTTAAGCTCTGAGACCCTTGGTAGAGGGAAAAGGCCGCCATCCGCGGCCTTTTCCTCCCAAGGAATTGTAAACGATTAACTGGATCGGGCCCTGCGGGATAGCAGGTGAACATATCGATAAAACAGGAGGTTATTCAGAATGACTGTTGAAAAGATTAAGGAACAGATCGACAAGGAAAAAGTGATTGCTATTGTCCGTGGCGTCAGCACGGAAAAGTGCATGAAAGTGGCAGAAGCCCTCTATGAAGGCGGTATTCGATTGATGGAAGTGCCCTTCAATCCCAAGGACCCGGCCTCTGATGAGGTCATTGCCGACTGCATCGCCAAGTTGGCTGAGAAATACGCCGGTAAGATGCTGATTGGCTCCGGTACGGTTCTGAATGTAAAGCAGGTAGAACTGACTGCCAAGGCTGGCGGCAGCTACACCATTGCTCCTAACACCAATGCGGATGTGATCCGCCGCACGGTGGAGCTGGGCATGGTTGCTATGCCTGGCGCCATGACCCCCACAGAGGTGGAATATGCCCACGAATGCGGCGCAGCTTATGTCAAGCTGTTTCCCGCCGCTGATCTGGGAGTGAATTATGTCAAGGCGATCCGGGCACCGCTGAGCCATATCAAGCTGCTGGCTGTAGGCGGCGTTAACGAGAAGAACTTTGCCGACTTCTTGAAGGTGGGAATGTCCGGCGCAGGCGTGGGCGGTAATCTGGCCAACAAGGCTTGGATCGAAGCCGGTGAATTTGACAAGATCACTGAAGTAGCCCGCCAACTAGTAGAAATTGCACACAACGCGTAAGTACTTAGAACAGAAAAATAAGAAGGGAGTATATTTCCATGAAAATTGTTACATTTGGTGAGATCATGATGCGTTTGAATCCTGAGGGATACCGCCGCTTCGTGCAGTCTGAGACTTTTGAGGCCACTTATGCCGGTGGCGAGGCCAATGTGGCCGTGTCTCTGGCTAACTACGGCATTGATGCCGCCTTTGTTTCCAAAGTTCCTGCACATGAGATCGGTCAGTGTGCTGTTAACGAGCTGCGCCGCTATGGCGTTGACACCAGCATGATGGTCCGGGGCGGTGATCGTCTGGGTATCTACTTTGTGGAGAAGGGTGCTTCTCAGCGGGCCTCCAAGGTCATTTATGACCGGGCCAACTCCGCCATCGCCTTGGCCGAGCCCAGCGATTTCGATTGGAAGCATATTTTTCAGGGTGTGGACTGGTTCCACTTCACCGGCATTACGCCCGCTTTGGGCGGCAAGCTGCCTGAGATCTGCCTGGAGGCCTGCAAGGCTGCCAAGGAGATGGGCGTTACCGTTAGCTGCGATCTGAACTTCCGCAAGAAGCTGTGGAGCCAGGAACAGGCCGGCAAGACCATGAGTGAGCTGATGCCTTATGTGGATGTGTGCATCGCCAATGAGGAGGATGCAAAGGACGTATTTGGCATCGCTGCCGCTGATACGGACCTGAATACCGGCAAAATCAGCCATGAGGGCTATGTCAGCGTGGCTCAGCAATTGTGCGACCGTTTCCACTTCAAGAAGGTGGCCATCACTCTGCGCGGCAGCCTTTCTGCTTCTGTGAATGACTGGGCCGGTATGCTTTACAGCGACGGCAAGGCCGTGTTCTCTCCCACCTATCGCATCGACATCGTGGACCGCGTGGGTGGTGGAGACAGTTTCGGCGGCGGCTTGATCTATGCGCTGATGAGCGGCTACGAGGATCAGAAGGCTATCAATTATGCTGTTGCGGCTTCCTGCCTGAAGCACACCATCGAGCATGACTTCAATTTGGTGTCCGTTGCTGAAGTGGAGAACCTTGCGGGCGGCAACGCTTCCGGCCGCGTTCAGAGATAAAAAGACCTGCGGCGTGTCCTGCAATGAAAAAACGGCCAGACTGTCTGAGACAGCCTGGCCATTTTTTGACAAAAATCAAGAAAAACGCAGACTTTACCTGTGTTACCCGGGTATATCCACACCTTTTCGAGTCAAACTATGCTTGCGCTACCATGAGTTCGGAGAAAGAACTGAATGCAGTCTTTGATGTACTTTCCATCGATCATCCGGCAAAAGACCATTATAATATTTTCAAGCAAGAGAGTAAAAGTGTTCGAGGTGGTGTTACCATCGTCCTTGGTTCAAGGCACCAGATATTTCGGAATCAGGAGATTTGTCGGGTCACCGGCTATGATGAAATTGATTTACGGCTTCCCTGAAACAGCTATGTGTCTATTGGTGTATTACCAGTGACTAGGATAGCACCTTTGATTTGCTATCTTCAATCTTTCTGCCTTTCATTTTTATCAAGCTGGTGCGCTTCGCAGATCAGAAATGTCTCAATTGCGCATATTCTGCAGCTTGCGCAGGAGTAGCACAAAATCCAGAACCGTGATAATATTGCTGTTGACTGAAAAAAGATTAACAATCGCTATGTTTCTGTATCGTGGGCTTTCTACGACCTCGAACAGAAGCTCTTCTATAAGGCGAAACAGAACCAATCTTCCGTAATCAAGGTCGACCCTCGGTATACCAGCCAGTGCTGTCCCGTCTGTGGACACACAGAAAAGGCAAATCGCAACAAGAAGATACATCTGTTTACCTGTAAGAACTGCGGCTACAAGTCGAACGATGACCGTATCGGCGCAATGAATCTGTATCGCATGGGAATCAACTATCTCTATGATAGCCAAGTACCTGATACAGTTGCGGCAGAGTAAACTTTGCCGCAAAGGGTGCTGTCAACCACCCTACAATGTAACGCCACTTGAGACAGCAATGTCTCTTGGGGTTAAAGGTCGGAGGCGCTATCCGTTACTACGACTGGGCAGTTACAAGCCCATGGCCTTTTGGCCGTGGGTTGTTGACTCTATGTACAGGATGAAAGCGGAGCGCTGTGCTCCTACCAGGGGAGGAGCCATATCCATATGTTGGAGTATTTTAAGCCACAGGACAGGGCCTACGGTGAGATCGCCGTAGAGACAATCAGTTATGTGGCGCAGAAGGGGAAACCAAGGGAAATTACCATCCCCACAACCCAACAGGCTGAAAAAGGAAATCTGTATTGAATCTATCCAGCACTTAAGTTATAAATATAAAGGGCAGAAGTACGAGCGGATAGGCCCATACTTCTGCCCTTGCATACTCTGAACTATGTGTATCCTTGTGCGTGGATAGATTCGATAGGGACGTCTTCTGCGGACTTTCGGAAGAATAAAGCGGGTTTGCCGCGGGATTTCCTCACCCGCAGGTGCTCTCCGTTCCACCGTATCCGCCCCGGTTTTTCTGCTCGTGGGTCAGGACGTGGGTCAAAACGCAAGCCTCGTTTTCTGTCCGCGTCGGATAAGGCACTTTCATATCTTAATAACATTGCTCATAGAGGGGGCATATCACATGGGCCTGCCTGAAAGGGAATTTCTGTTCAGTTGATGCCGTTGGCAGCCATGAAGTCAGCCTCGTAAGCGGTGACATACTCAGTGGCGGCAGCGGTATCCTTGTACTCGTCGATCAGCTGGTTCTTCTCCAGATAGTCGGTGTGCCAGGTGCTGGAAGCAGAGACCTTGCCCAGAGCGTCAGACCAGAAAGCCACAGCTGCATCACTCATGGAAGCGGGAGCGGCAACACCACGCCACACGGGAACTTCCACGTTGTTGTAATCACCGATCTCGGACAGGGTGGGAGCATCGGCCAGATTGCCGGTGTAACGCTCGGTGGACAGAGCCAGAACAGCGTGCAGGTCGCCGGACTCCACATACTGAGAAGCAGCGGCGGGCTTGGAGATCACGAAGTCCACGTTGCCGCCCAGAGCAGCGGTGATGGCGTCGGAGGTAGAGTCATAGGTGATGTAGCCCATCTGCTGCTCAGTCAGACCGACCTCAGCCAGCAGCTTCTGATAGGTGGTGATGTCATCGCCCTTGGAACCGCCGATCACCACGAAGGTGCCGTTCTTGGCAGCCTCGATAGCGGCAGCAAAGTCGTTCTGATCGCCGCCGGCCTTGGCATAGTCAGTCTTGGCGTCAGAAGCGGGGCAGGAGAACATCAGCTGCTTGTCAACAGCCATGATAGCCAGGATGCGGAAGTTGGAAGAACGGTTCTTGGTGTTCTGGACCATGGGCATCAGGTCGCCAGAGTTGAAGGTCAGCAGGGTGTAGTCAGCGTCGCCAGCCTTCATGGTGGCAACCTTGTTGCGGCCGACTTCGCCGGAGCCGTCGGTCTCGTTGGAGATCACGATGGTCTGGCCGTTGACCAGATCCTCGTTCTTCATGATGTCAGCGATCTGGCGGGAGAAGATGTCGGAGCCGCCGCCTGCGGAAGAGGTGCAGATCCAGGTGACGTTCTTGGAGGGGACAAAGCCGGTGGCCTCGGCATCACCGGAGTTGCTGCCGGCGGAGGGCTGCTCGGTCTTGCTGCCGCAGGCAGCCAGAGACAGGGTCATGAGCAGAGCGAGAGACAGAGCCATGAGTTTTTTCATAATGTGTTTCTCCTTCTTTTCAAATATATTTCCATTTTTTGGAAAACTGAGGAATGGGGGATCATGCCTGGGCTTTACCGGCCTTCATTTTCCGGAGGATGCTCTTGACTACGGGAGTCAGGATCAGCACCAGGAAGACAGCCAGCAGCACCAGCTTCAGGGTGGAATCCACGAAAATGTTCAGGCTGCCCTGAGAAGCGATGAATGCCTTACGCATATTTTTCTCCAGCATGGGCGCCAGCACGAAGGCCAGCAGCATAGGAGCGGTGGGGAAGCCGTTTTTATCCAGCAGATAGCCCACGATGCCGGAGATGAACATAATGATCACACCGTACATGGAGTTGCTGGTGGAATAAGCGCCCACAATGCACACGCAGGTGATGATGGGAATCATATACTTGACAGGCACGCTGAGGATCTTGATGAGGAAGGGGATCACCAGAATGGACACCAGCAGTGTGAACACATTGGCTACATACATGGAGGAGATCAGGCCCCAGCAGAACTCAGGATTGGAATCAAACAGCAAAGGGCCGGGATTCAGACCCCACATCATCAGGCCGCCCAGCAGCACGGCGCCGGTGCCGGAGCCGGGAATGCCCAGAGCCAGCAGGGGAGCAAAGGCGCCTGCGGCAGCGGCGTTGTTGGCAGCTTCGGAAGCGGCAATGCCCTCGATAGCGCCGGTACCCATAGGCTCCTCACTCTTGAACTTCTTCTGCATGGCGTAACCCACCATGGAACCGGTGGTCGCGCCGGAACCGGGCAGAACGCCCACGAAGGTGCCCATTACGCCGGAACGGAGGATAGGAGGCAGGATGCGCTTAATATCATGACCGGTCGGCATGGAGGAACGGATGGAAAGCTTGGCCTTGCTGTCCTCGTTGTGACGTTTGGCATCGTCAGCTTCCCGCTCATTGATGAGCTTGATGACCTGAGCGAAGCCCACACAGCCGATGATGAAGGGGGTGAAGGGGACGCCGCCCAGCAGATACATGCTGCCGAACTCAAAGCGGGGCGCACCGGACAGGGTGTCCATACCGATGGAGGCCACCAGAATACCCAGCATGGTGATGACAATGCCCTTGATGGGATTCTCACCGATGAGCCAGCTGATAGAGGTCATGGCGATCAGCAGGATCAGCGTCATTTCCGCGTAGCCGAACTTCAGGCCCAGAGAGGCTAGGCCGGAGGCAGTGATGGTCAGGATCAGGATACCGATGGTGCCGCCGATGAAGCTTGCCAGGTTAGCAGCCATCAGAGCCTGACCGGGACGGCCCTTTTTCGCCATGGGATAGCCGTCCAGAGCGGTGGTGATGGCCGGGGAGTCACCGGGGATGTTCAGCAGAATGGCGCTGAAAGAACCACCGTACATATTGGAATAGTACAGAGCGCCCAGCATGATGATCGCGGTGGTGGGGTTGAACTTATAGGTCAGGGGCAGCAGCAGTGCGCAGCCCGCCAGAGAGCCGATACCGGGCATAGCGCCCACGACCAGACCCAGGACAGCGCCCAGCAGACAGGCACCGATGTTCTCAGGCGCCAGAGCCACCTGGAAGCCGGAGAGCAGAGAAACGAAATTTTGCAGCATAGCTTTTCTACCTCCTTACAGACCCAGCAGGGAACCCAGCAGACCAACAGGGAAGCGGATCTGCAGCCAAGTGGTGAATACGCCCAGAATGATGGCGGCCATGATGATCTCGATGGTGATGATCACTTTCCAGGGAGCGTGCTCCACCAGCTTGAGCCAGAGCAGGATATAAATGAGGCAGCTGGGCACCAGACCGATGAGAGAAGTGCACAGAATGATGGCAGCGGCACCCAGCATCACCATCAGCTCATTGCGGTTGTAGCTGACGTCTGCGCTGTCCTTATCCTTGACGATCTGAAAGAAGCAGGCAACGCTGGCGGCCAACAGCACCACGGCGATGATGATGGGGAAGAAGCCGGGGGTGGGCTGCGCCTTCCAGAAGCCGTAATCCTTCAGGCCTACGACGATGAATACCAGAGATACGATAGCGGTGGCCAGGGGAATGATAGCCCGCAGGTTCAAGCCTTTCTTTTTATTCTCCAAAATAAATCCCTCTTTCTTTGTTTTGCAGATCAAAAATCAGCCGTTGGCCTTTGCGCGCTTAGCAAGAGCCATCTGAGCGGTGGTGCGGACGGCCCGCTCGAAGGAGTCGGTGGTAACGCTGGCCTTGCCTACCTTGTCGAAGGCAGTGCCGTGGGCGCAGGTGGCGATGGGATAGGGCTGGCCGCCAGCCACGGTGATGCAGCGCTGGAAGCCCACCAGCTTCAGAGCGATCTGACCCTGATCGTGATACATGGTGACCACCACATCAAAGTCGCCCTTCAAAGCGCTGATGAACAGGGTATCGGCGGAGTAAGGACCAGTGACGTTCCAACCGGTCTCCTTGACCACCTTCTCGATGGTGGGCTGGATCACATCCACTTCCTCGCGGCCGCACAGACCGAACTCACCGCAGTGAGGGTTCAGAGCAGCCACGGCGATGCGGGGCTTGTGGCCCAGGCTCTCACCGGTGATCTCGCCCAGCTCGATGGCCTCACGCAGGTTGCTCTCGGTGATCATGCCGCTGACCTCGCTGATGGGCACATGGCTCGTGGTACGGACGGTCATCAGATCGTCCATCATGTTGACCTCACAGAAGGGGGTCTTGAGGTCAAAGGCATGGGCAAAATAAGTGTGCTCACTCTCATAGTGCATACCGGCCATCTTCATAGCGCCCTTGTGGAGGGGGCCAAAGACGATGCCCTCGATCTTACCGGCCTTGCAGAGCTCGATGGCAGTATCCAGCTGCTTGAGATCGCCGGCGCCACAGTAGGCGTTGGCTTCGCCGTAAACCACCTGATCGGGATCCTGATCTTTCAGATCCAGAACGGGGTAGCCCTTGGACCAGTCGCACTGGCTCAGGTCGTCGATGACGTAATGGGGCACGTCACCACCCACGACCTTCAGGCCGTGCTCAAACATCCGCAAGTCACCGATGATCACGGGCCGGCAGTAATCAGCGTAATAGTCCTTCACAGCCAGCATGGCCACCAGCTCCGGGCCAACGCCGGCGGAGTTGCCCAGCAGGATGCCGAGAATGGGCTTTTCACTCATATAAAATACCTCCATAGCTTTCCAGTTTTGCAGGACAGGTATAACCTGCAAATAAAATTCACAAGAATAACAAGCAAAAAACGTGCCACTCTAATGGAAAGGTGAAAATTTTGTCAATATTAGTGAAAAACAAAATTGCCATTTAAAAGTTCTGCACAAAGAAAAGGCTCGAAAAGTCACGTTTAAGCAGGAAAAGCGCTCAATAGATGAAACGAGCAGAAACACTATGAAACAATATGTTTTATAGTGTTTCACACAAAAATGAAATCGGATATCCGAACCACGGAGGAAATAGCTGAGTGGGCAAGAAAATTCCCGGCCTCATCATGGGGCCGGGAATGGGAGATCAGGTCTGCTGTTCTTTCTGCTGCTCCAGCCGTTTGGACATACGCCAAAGGGTAGTACGGCTGACGCCCAGCTCCTTGGCCAGATCCTTTTTCCGAATGACCTGCGGCAGCATCACCGGAAGGGGCTCTGACGGAGACGCCGGCTGTCCGGCAGGCTCCGGCGGCAGTTCCCGGAAAATGTGGAGGTCCATCAAGGTGGATTGATCAACGGTGCGGGAAGAACTCATCACTACGATGCGCTCGCAGATGTTCCGAAGTTCGCGGACATTGCCGGGCCAGTGGTACTGCTTCAGCAGTTCCTGAGCTTCCGGAGTCAGTTCAGGCGGCGTGGTGCCCTGCTCAGCGGAGATGATCCGCATCTGGTGTTCGATCAGAGGGAGGATATCTTCGGGCCGCTCTCGCAGAGGGGGAATATGGATCTCAAGGGTATTGAGGCGGTAGAGTAGGTCGCTGCGGAATTTCCCCTGCTGGATCTGCTGTTGAATGTTGACATTGGTAGCAGAAATGACCCGCACATCAATGGGGATCACATTGGTACTGCCGACTCGACGCACTTCTTTTTCCTGGAGAACACGCAGTAGTTTCGCCTGGAGAGCTACTGGAATTTCACCGATCTCATCTAAGAAAATGGTACCGTGGTGAGCCTGCTCAAAAAGGCCGGTCTTACCTTCGCGGGACGCGCCGGAAAAGGCGCCTGCCTCATAGCCAAAAAGCTCGCTTTCCAGCAGATTTTCCGGCAGAGTCGCGCAGTTCACAGCAACAAAGGGCTGCTCGGCTCGGGCGCTGGCAGCGTGGATACTGTGGGCGAAAAGCTCCTTGCCGGTGCCGGTCTCGCCGGTGAGTAACACGTTGAAATTGACCCGGCTGAACTTTTTGGCCATGTCAACCTTGCTGCACATCCGCTCGCTGACGGCGATGATGTCCCGGAAGGTGTATTTGGAGGTCAGACCCCGCCGTACCAGCCCCTTTCGGATATGCTGTTCCTCTTGCAGGATCCGGGAGGCGGAGGAGGTGGTGATTAGGGTACCGATGGCAGAGGTCTCGCCGCTGATGAGCCGGTATTTTACCATATAGCGCTGGCCGTTGATGCTGATCACTTCCTCGTCGCCATCCTTGCAGGGAGAGGTCCGGCTGCCGATATAGGAGAGATCCGGCCGGATGTCTGTGATGGGGGTGCCTCGCCATTGCGACAGGAAGGCCAGACCGTACAATCGATAGGCCTGGTCATTGGCCTCCAGAAGCTTTCCGGCTTCATCCAAAGCAAGAACGGCGTCCTCGCTGCTGTTGAGGATGGTGCGGATAATATGGCTCTTTGTGCGCTCCAAGTTCATGCTGTGAGCAACCTTGATGGCTTCCAGAGTGGCCTGCCGGACAGTTTCCATCCGCATATGGATATAGGTGCAGGGGATGTTCCGCTCCCTGCAAAGGTTGGATACCGTGCCGCCGCTGACGATGGCGTCCGTACCATCCCGCAGGCAGGCATTCACTGCGTCTCTGGCGCTTTCCTCGTCCTGTACATCGTACAACGAAATGCGGGCGTCGCTGAGTTCTTCCAATTCCGGAAGCAGGTCCTGAAGCCGGTCCCGGCCCAGACAAAGGCCAATGTGATGAGGATGGTAGGTGTTCCGGCACTGAAACAGAGCTTCAACCAGATCCATGCCGTCAAACCGCAGCCGGGTGATGTGTTTTTCCGGATAGATATTGCAGATCTTGTTATAGGTAATGCCTCGGGCTACGATCACATCGTAGTTATCCAGCTGATACAGGATCTCCGGCGTACCGAACCGGTGCACCACATTGATGCTGATCTCATCATTTTCCCATTCCGCGGCCTGCTGCTGGACAGGCTTCAGCATATCTGGCGATGGTACAAACACAATGATGCGAACCACCTATGATCCTCCTTTGCTCAGCGGACGGGACTGCCCATCCGGGTGTTTTTCAAAAAATCTATCGCATGATATATAATAGTGTATCGTTCGTCATAAATCAAGTGGATTTGAGACCCAACGGAGATATAAGACAAGAAAACCGATGCAGCCCCGAAAGGGACCGCATCGGCTTTGAGGATCGATATATGCGGATCAGTTTACTTGTGCAGCAGGGGAGAGAGGGGCTTGTAGATCAGGAAGCAGAGGACCACGTCCAGCATTCCCTTGAAGAAGGTGAAGGGCATATTGAAGATGGTCAGGCACCTGATGAGGCTGTCGGAGGAGGGGAGAATGGCCTGATACATACCGATGATGGCATCCAGAGGCAGGCCGTAGCACACCACATAGGCGGGATACACCAGGAGGTAGTTGAAGGGCACAGACAGGACTGCCATCAGCGCAGCGCCGACAACAGCGCCGATCAGAGCGCCCTTGCGGGACTTATTCCGGGAATAGATGTAACCGGCAGAGAAGGAGAACACGCTGCCCATCACGAAGTTGAACAGCTCACCTACATAGGCGGAGGAGGTGCCGTGGAGCACGGAGAACAGCAGGTTCTTCAGGAAGGTGACCACGATGCCGTAGACAGGGCCGAGAGAGAAGGCGGCCAACAGCTCCGGCAGATCGGACACGTCCAGCTTTACGAAGGAGGGGATCAGAGCCGGGATGGGGAATTCAATGAACATCAGCAGGAAGGCCACACCGGACAGCATCGCGGATAGAGATAGCGCCCCCATCTGAAACGCCCCCTGTTTCGGCGTGCAAGCCGCTGTGTGCGATCCTTCTCCGAAAGCCGAGTGTGTACCCGCTTTCACCCGTGAAAGCGAATGTGGGCCGTTTGTGGGAGAAGTTGAAAGATGCGATGAAAAGCGGTTTAGAACAGCGTTGTGACGGTAACTTTTTGGCGATAGTTGCGGGAACGGTTTTGGACGAAAAGCCGAACTTTACAGGAAGGTTTTTCGAGCAGTGAGGGCCGTTCGATTTTAGTACAAGATAAAGAGAGGTGCCCCTAATTGGGCCCCTCTCAGCCACAAAGCCCCGCAGTGCGGGGCTTTCCGAGGTTTTGAAACCGCAGTCTAAGGTGCACCTTGGCGGGCGTTTTCGCGGTCTTGGGTGAACGTGAGAGGCGTCAGACCCCCGTGACGGCGGACTTTTCAAGATGACCGTTCCGCAGGCGGTTGAGGAATTCAGCGTTTTCAACTGCTCAAAAAAGTGATTCCAAGCAAGATCAATTTTCGGTACAGATCGTACATATTTTGCGCCGCTGTAAACCTGCTAAAAAGTCAAGCCCAAATTAAAAGAAAAGTTATAGGTAGGAAAAGAGTATAGCAAAGCAGAGGCGGCAAAGTGGATCGCTTGGCCGTCTCAAATAAAGTATTGGAGATCTCAGCTCATTCTATTGCCGACAAACTGCGGTAGAGCTCTGTGACCTTGCCATAATAGACTCGGAGGAACTTATTCAGGCCTGCCACCATAGCGAGTTTACCACTCTTTCCCTCGCCGCGTTTTTTCTCAATGAATGTAAAGATCGGGTCGTTTGCCGGTTTGTGCATCACATAGCTCTGCATAACTTCGTACCCGGTCTTACGCAGATAGCGATTTCCCCGCTTGGAGATATGCCGGTTATTCGCGCAGAATTTGCCGGACTGGTACGGCGGTGCATCGATGCCGGCGTATGCGATGAGAGCCCGCTTGCTATGAAATCGGCGGACATCTCCGATCTCCGCAATCAGACGCGGAGCCAATGTATCCCCGATGCATGGCATTTCGCGCACGAGAGAATATTCCGGCAGAGTCTTGGCGAGAGCCTGCATCTGTGTTAAAATAGCGTCACGGGACGCCTCCACTCAAAGTAATCAATCAGCTCTTGTGCGGTATCCTCCCAAAACACCAGTCGGAAAGGATCATAGGAACCCACATGGCTTGCGCCGAACTCGCGGATATAGTATTTTACCCTCTCTAAACTTTTTACAGAGACAAAATGTAAGGGAGAAAAAACTATGGCTGGAAGTACAAGCAATATCGGCTTTGAAAAACAAATCTGGGATGCGGCTTGCGTCCTACGCGGAAACATCGACGCATCCGAATACAAGTCCGTCGTTCTCGGATTGATTTTCTTGAAATACATTTCTGATCGCTTCGAGGCAAAGTACAAGGAACTGCATGAAGAAGGCGATGGATTTGAAGAGGATCAGGACGAATACACTGCCGAAAACATCTTCTTTGTCCCTGAGAATGCACGATGGAGTGCGATTGCGGCTGCCGCTCACACGCCGGAAATTGGCACGGTGATTGATGATTATCAACGCTGACCTTGTGGACTGTATCGTCGCAATGCCAACGCAGCTTTTCTACACGACGCAGATTCCGGTATCGCTCTGGTTTCTTGCAAAGAACAAAAAGCAGAAAGGCAAGACGCTATTCATCGACGCACGGAAGCTCGGCACTATGGTCACGCGGAAGCTGCGTGAACTGACGGATGAAGACATTAAGAAAATTGCTGACACCTACAACGCCTATGTGGACGGAACACTTGAGGACGAAAAGGGCTTCTGCGCTGTTGTTACAACACAGGACATTGCAAAGCAGGATTACATCCTCACTCCAGGACGCTATGTCGGTATGGCTATTGCGTGCGTGGTATAGGAGTTGCATATATGAGAAGTTTCTGCTCCGACAGGAAAAAGGTTCGAGGACAAAGGCACAAACTCAGAAAGCTCCTGCGTGATATTGACGGGTTGACACCATTTGAAAGCGAATCAAACAGATTGTATGAGCATTTTCATGTCCCCAGTGGGACATGGCTCAACTCTCCAAGTACTGCGGGAACGGTCAAAACAGCGTTCTGTAAAGCGTGGCTGGAACAATGTCAGCGTTTTATTCAGGCGAAACCAACGAATCCATCATTCTGCAGAGTTGTTGCCGTTCTCTGCGAGCCGCTGCTTGGAGAGTCCCAAATCGTTATATTTTATAGTCAAGAGTATTTTGAGACTTTCTGGAAGAGGAACTACAGTGATCAAAGTTGGCTTCCTCTCAACAAAGGAAGTTCCTTTACTGCGAAGCGTGGCATTACCACCGCCCTTACAGAAATGGGATATGAAGAGACACTTCTTGTTGATGGAAAAACTATAAAATCTACGCTGTGGTTCTATGGAGAATTGGACCCTTGCAACCTGGGCAATAACACACATTGACTTCAAGTTACATTTAGGAGGTGTTCGTATGAAATGGTAATGGTCACATTTTTGCAGCGTCATGCGCGCTCATGAAAATGCGCTGCTCCGCCTTTCCTCCACGTGATCGTTTCTTGAAATTCTGCTGTAGACTCAAAAATAATAAGAGGAGGCAACAATGAAAACTTTACGGCTTCAAAGCATTTTCGCTCGTGTCACTGCCTGCATGGTTTGTCTGGCACTTTCCCTTACTATGATCCCATCTGCTTCCGCAGCACAGACAGCCACCGCCCCTTCGTGGATCGACAAGTCCGAGTATGTGACCTTCTCCGATGGCGCGGCTTATCAGTCTGATATGTGGAACACCATTACCACTCTGCGAAATTACGCACAATCCGGCGGAGAAGCACCGGCATACGGAAAAACGTATTATAAAGAATGTGAAACATTGAGTCGGTCTACCTCTCCCAGCGTCCAGTTCGAGTTAGGACTGATCAAACTGAAGTTTGCTCTCAATGCCGTGGCCAAGGGGAATCGTGTCCCCTCCAGCACTGCTTTTGAAATGGCATGTTATTACGCGGGGGCAAACGATGAAGCTGCCGTTTATCAGGCGTATGTATGGAATGCCCGCCTCAATATGCTCAGCTGCGACCTTACCACCGCATCGGATGGCAATGTGAAATGGTTTTTTGGTGCTGTGGAGCACCTGCTGGGGTATGAGCAGTTTACCATGGCGGAGCTTTTGGATTGGGGTGCCGACAACGGTGTTCCCACTGCCGGATTGAAGGCAGTCAAGGATCTTGTTTTTGTTACGCTGGACGGAGATCTGGTTCATCCGGGTCATGTGCGGATCAGCAGTGATTATATGGATACGGCAGGGGCCTGCATCCGGAACGATCAGGTGATGGTGCCGGTGCGCCGCCTTGCGGAACTGATGGGTGCAGTGGTAGCGCAAAATACAACTTCTGGGCAAACCATCGTGTCCCGGGCCGGTGATACGATCACACTTACACCTAACAGCAAAACTGCTTACATCAACGGAGCAGCGACTACGCTGACAGTGGTGCCATTTATGGAAAGTAACCAGATCTATGTCTCAGTAGGCGATCTGGCAGATTGGTTTGGACAGACCGTTACACGAAGCAAAGACAAGCAACTGATTGAAATTACGGAAGATAAGTCTGTAGCCGGAAGCTCTAATTTGGAGCAATGGGCAATCAGCATGGGCGCTCTGCTCCTCTACGAAAACAATCCCAAGGAAGCAAATCTGTTTGGCGGCAAAGTACGCTATGGTGCGATGGCTGTGGGGAGCGCGGTTACAGATCGGATCCACACCACAGGCCCGGACTTTGGCCGCACGCCGCTGGCGACGGATTGGGGCATCACAAACAGAGAAGGATTGTTTGCTCAAGCCAAAGCACTTATCGCATCGAATACAACATGGGATCTGTGCCGCGTAAGCCATCTGGCGCAGTGGGGATATCTGTCCGGATATGTGACCTACGCGGAAGCACTGGCAATGGTACAGCCTGCCGCCGAAACGCTTTACAGCCGCTATAGCAACTGGAAGCAGCTCCAGAAGGACTATCTGGAAGGATACATGAAATGGGCAGGTTTGAACGGCAATGTCTGGACAACAGAGCGTGGAAAACTTTATGATACGATTTTGAACGATCCCAATATGAACGGCGTTTTTGATAACACGCTGTTCCGAACGGGTGTGATCGGACTTCCTGAACTGAGCTTTGACTCTAACGGCGGCTCTGAGATCACGGGGATCACGGCGAAAACCAGTAAGCCGGTCAAACTGACCTCTTATGTGCCGACCAGAGCTGGCTTCGCCTTTTCCGGATGGTTCTCCGACAAAGAACTGACTAAGGCCGTCAGCGAAGTAAAGCTTGATCGGGATACAACTGTCTACGCAAAATGGATCGAAAAAACCGACCTTGGTTTTACCGATGTTGCGGATAACTCTCCCTTTAGAGCCGCCATCGGCTGGGCTGTAAAAGAGGGGATCACCAACGGAACGAGTGCAACCACCTTTAGTCCCGGCAATACATGCACAACGGCGCAGATCTTGACATTCCTGTGGCGCGCCAACGGTTCTCCCAACTCCAACGCCGCTTGTCCCGCATCTGATGTGGCAGAAACCAGTCCGTTCTACAAAGCACTGTGCTGGGCCAACGAGAAGGATCTGATGACCAAAGGCAGTGGAAGCACGCCTTGTACCAGAGCCGCTGCCGTTACATATCTTTGGAAGCTGGCTGGAAGTCCTAAGATGTCCGTGAATAGCAGTTTTACCGACGTACCTGCCAGTGCTGATTTTGCTCAGGCTGTTGCATGGGCGGTGGAGCAGGGCGTGACCAACGGTGTCAGCGCATCGGAATTTGCGCCTGACAGCACCTGTACCCGTGGGCAGATCGTGACCTTCCTTTATCGCAACTTGCTTGATTGAGTATTTTGCCCCCGCTTTCAAATTTTCTCTGCAAACACAGCCAAGCGAGATGTAGCAACAATGTTGCTACATCTCGTTGACTTTTTTGATGTCGTCGGATATACCATGACCAAGAAAACAATCAAGTGAGGAGGAATCCGAAGTAGAAAACATTGTGACAGCGCCCAAGACGGATATGTTCCGTTTCCGCATCAATCCTGAGATCAGAAAACAGGTCGAAGAGGTATATGCTAAAAACGGTTTGACCTTTACGGAGATAAAGACAAATAGCCTGCATAGAAGACGGTTTAAAATCTGCCTTGCAATAAACAAAGAGGACGCCCCCGGTAATGCAAAATTTGCGCCGCCATAGACAAAGATAAGGCGGCACAGCCCCGAGGGGCAAATGATAACTTTCTGATAACAGTTCGGTTTCCCGATAGCTTTGTTCCCTTGGTTACGGTATTGTTCGTTGTCGAAAGGGGCTGATACCATGCCGAAAAGACGAGCAAACGGAGAGGGCAATATCCGAAAGCGAAAGGACGGACGCTGGGAGGGTCGCTACACAGTCGGTCACGATCCCGAAACCGGAAAGGCCATCATCAAGAACGTGCTGGGTAAAACGCAGGCCGAGGTCAAGGAGAAACTGAAGAAAGCCATCGAGGAAAATGTCGGCATCGACTACGGCAAAGCTAAAAATTACACTGTGGGGAGTTGGCTGGAGGTCTGGATGGAGAACTACGCAAAAGTAAAACTCAGACCATCCACGTTCAAGACCTCGCAGGGCTTTCTGAAAAACCACATCAAGCCGCAGATCGGCGGCATCCCATTGGCAGATCTCACTTCTCTGGACTTACAACGCTTCTACAAGCACCTGCTGGACGGTGGCCGGGTAGATCGCATCGAGGCCAAGAAAAAGCCGAAAGGTCTGGCTCCCAAAACGGTGCGCAACATCCACCAGATGATCGGCTCGGCGTACAACCTTGCCATCGAGCAGAAACTGGTGAGCAAGAATCCAACGCAGGGCTGCGCCCTGCCAAAGGTGGAGCACAAAGAGATGAAAACCCTGACCGCCGACCAACTCAGCGCCTTCTTCCAGGAGGCCAGGGACAGCGGCGTGTACGAGCTCTATTATCTCGACCTCGCCACTGGGCTGCGCCGTGGGGAACTGCTGGGGCTAAAGTGGACAGATGTGGACTTTGAACACGGTGCAGTCAGGGTGCAACGGGCCATCTCACGGCAGAATGGCAAAGTGGTCGAGGCACCGCTGAAAACGAAAAACGCCTACCGCACACTGCCCCTGTCGGCAGACGCGATAAGCGTTCTGAAAATGCAGAAATGCAAAGTTGGCAACAGCGAATGGGTATTCCCATCGCCCACCGGAGGCCCCATGTCACCGGACAGCGTCCTGCACACGCTCCAGCGGGTGCTGAAACGGGCGGGGCTGCCCCGCATCCGCTTTCACGACCTCCGCCACACCTTCGCGACCATGGCGCTGCAAAACGGCGTGGACGTGAAAACGGTCAGCAGTATGCTCGGACACTACTCCGCAGGCTTCACACTGGACACTTACGCCCACGTCACCACCGACGCCCAACTCAAAGCGGCGCAAACCATGGGAAATATCCTCTCCCGTGCCGTCTGATGCTTTCCGCTACCCGCTCCCGTTGGGGTCAGCGTTTTGGTCAGAAAAAAGCGACATCCACAAATAGCAACTTATGAAGAGCAAAAGTCCTCGAAATCAGACGATTTCGAGGACTTTTGGTACGCCGTGAGGGATTCGAACCCCCGGCCTTCTGGTCCGTAGGTTGTCTCACGCACAAATCGGAGCCGTTTCGGCTCCGATTTGTGCTATTTGCCGCCATTCGCTCGGCGGATCTTCCGTTGTTTCCGTCCAACACTAACCGCTTTTTTCGGATTCTGGGTCAAAACTGGGTCAGACACGGTGTGCCCGCACCCACGCCAACAGCGTCTCGTAGTTCATCGCGCCGGAGGCGACAGCAAGACCGACCTCGACGACCTCATCATTCGTGCAGTCCAGCCGAATACCGTTGACCTCCAGAGCAGAATTGATTTACGATTGGGCGAGGAAGTCCGGACAGAAAACTGTTCAGACTTTTCTCATATAGTCCAAAATGACGGTAGAATTGTTCACAAGTTTTATGGTATAAATTGAATACGAAAATTGAGCAACAAATCGGAATTTAACGCTTGAGAAAAGAGGAGTATTGTCTCTTTATATGTGAGCTAAGCTCAAATAATTTATGGAGGGGACAACAAATGAAATCGAAAAAAAATGCAGGACGCATACTATCTATTGCACTACTCCTAGCTGTCCTATTTGGAGCCATCTTTTGTTCAAAGACTCCAAAGAATAATCAGTTTCCTTATATTCCTCAAGACTATTACCCTGTAAAAATCGAATATATCGACGCTCCAGATGAGATAAAATTCAGTACCGATCTTGAGTGGGCAGATTTTGTAAATTCCTGGAATCTCTCTAAAGCGGATGAACAGCCTATTGAAAACTGGGTATTTCGTCTCACATTTGGCCATGTATTTCCTGAAAAGGTTCCTTCAAGAGCTTCTAAAGGAAAAAAACGCTCTATTGAGGTAATCGTTGGAGAAAACACAATTCTAGTAGATGGGATTTACTATTCCTGCCCAGACAACAAAAAGCTAATTGAACTTTTAGTCGCACGCTGGAATCGAGCCCCCTTGGTTGATTAAGTAACCAAGATATCTCCATGCAAAAGCTAAATAACAGATCAAAAAGCAGAGGTACCCATGCGTGACAGCATGGGCACCTCTGCTTTTGTGTTTCAGGGAGGTGACCGTTTATCTGTAAGCGCTCAATAACCACCCGCATTTCCAAGGCTGGGTAAGTGTGAGAAAATGATATCGTACCATAACGCAAAAGCGTTTGCAACTGGAACTGCCAACAGAAAATTCTGTGTATTCGCAAGAAAATAGGAATCGTGCGGGGAACTACGCCCACCTGACCTCAGAAAACGGCAAATGAGCCTTTTTGACAAGCGGCCGCCCAGCGTTTCAGCAGCACGTGGAGCGCACCGAGGGTAGTGATACCGCCCCTGCCTCGCCCACGCGGAAAACCATGAGCGCCGGATGTATAAATCCCGATTTCGACAAAAGCGAAAAAAATCACGCAGCCCGGCGGGGCCGCGACGCCTTCGGAACAGCGACACGCATAAGCGCATCGCTGTTCCGAAGGCTCTCTGCGTTCTTTGGGAGCACCCCCGACCAAGCCCCAAAAGCGGCAAAACTTGCCGTTCTGACACCCGGCCCGGGGATGTTCGTGAACGTGCGGAACGCGCCGAGGGTAATGATACCGCCCTCACCCAAAACACCCCGTGTTTCGCCGTGTGAGCCGTTGTGTGCGATCCTTTGAGCAGAGCCGATTGTATACCCACTTTCACCCGTGAAAACAAACGTGGGCCGTTTGTGCAAGAAGTTGAAAGACGCAATGAGGAACGGTTGGGATAAAACTTATGGCGGCAGCTTCGCCGGATTTTTCCCTCTGCTGATATAGTGGGGGTTCACAGAGAACCGGGAAATGTATGTATATAAAAGCGTGGCGGAATAAAAAATTTCGCCAGCAGCAAGAAGCTGCGCTGTGGACGAGAGAGGGAAGGCCCCTGTTTCGCCGTGTGGGCTGTTTGTGCCGGAGGTGTTGAAGTCCGTATGACCGATGCATTGGAAGCGTTGATATGACTGCGTTTCCTGCGCTTTTCGCAGCTTTTTCGAGGACGAAAAAGAAAGCAGGATAAAGGGCTGGCGTCGCAAGCGCCGCCGCAGCCGCCACTTCTGCCCGCAGTGCGGGCAGTTGACGGGGGTTTCAACGCAGTCGGTTGTGGTGTCTTTTGAAGGGAATTTCAGAGCGGCTGGCGTCTTAGTTCCCGCAAACGCAGATGTTCCAAGGATTTTGGTGGTGCCTTATGGCCGTTTTTAGAGAAAACTGAGGTAATCACGTCTCTCAAGACCGGCAGTGCAAGGCGAGCATATTTTGCGTCGCTGTAGACAATGGAAAGGGCTTCTTGACCGTTCAAAAATCGCACCGCTGTAAACCTGCTAAAAAGTCAAGCCCCAATTGAAAGAAAATTTGCGGGTGGAAAAAGAGCATAGCAAAGCAGA
>ENA-UEPH01000736-UEPH01000736.1-human-gut-metagenome-genome-assembly--contig:-NODE-736-length-36636-cov-7.706256_pt1 | contig 36636 bp, 36 predicted proteins | sample MGYA00242891_ERZ507898 | MGnify/ENA primary metagenome ERZ507898 (study PRJEB26167, sample SAMN06115411) | human gut metagenome | host: Homo sapiens | place: China:Guizhou | collected 2014-10-15...
GTAGCATAAACTCCTTCAGTCGCGCTAACGCGCGCCAGCTCCCTCTGAGAGGGAGCCTTTTTGCATAAGTAACATCAGCGTAAGAATCAAGCCTCCCTCTTTGAGGGAGGTGGGTGCCGAAGGCAGCCGGAAGGAGTCAAAAAGCGAACCTCCTTCTTTCGAAAGAGATTCGCTTTTTATATTCACGGTCTCAGGCCGCTTTTTTTATCGAACAATGAAGAAATATCCCGCCAGCGCCAACACCGCCATCACGGCAAGACAGATCGGCACAATGGTAATCATCGCGGCAATGAGCATCGCCAGCCCGTCGCCTTTCTCCATTTCGTCGCAGGGCGCGCGGTCGGTAATCTGCTCGCCCATCTTTTCCCTTTGCAGCTTGCGGAAACGCTCGTAGCGTCCCTGAAAAGGCATGCGCACGCGCATGGCTTATTCCTCCCCGCCCAACGGATGGTGGCAGGCGACGAAGTGGCCCGGCGCCATTTCCTTCCACTCCGGCACGGCGTGCTTGCAGATTTCCGTGCAGTGCGCGCAGCGCGTGTGGAATTTGCATCCCTGCGGCGGATTGACCGGGCTGGGGATGTCGCCTTCCAGAATGCGCAGCTCACGGTGTTCCTCCACATCCGTGGTCGGAATCGCGGCCATCAGCGCTTCCGTGTACGGGTGCAGCGGATGGTCAAACAGCTCCTGTGTGTTCGCCAGCTCGACCATGTTGCCCAGATACATGACGCCGATGCGGTCGGAAATGTACTTGACGACGGAAAGATCGTGCGTGATGAACAGATAGGTCAGGTTGCTCTGTTCCTTTAAATCGGCCAGCAGGTTGATGATCTGGCTCTGAATGGACACGTCCAGCGCGGAAACCGCTTCGTCGCAGACGACAAACTTCGGCTGCACCGCCAGGCTGCGGGCGATGCCGATGCGCTGGCGCTGGCCGCCGGAGAACTGGTGCGGGAAGCGATGCAGGAAGTAGCTCGCCAGACCTGCGTCCTCCATCGTCTTGATGATGTATTCCTGCATGCGCTCGTCGTTCTTCTTGAAGAAGCCGTGCGCCAGCAGACCTTCGCCGATGATGTTACCCACGGTCATGCGCGGGTTCAGGCTGGAATACGGATCCTGGAAGATGAGCTGCAAGTCGCGACGCAGCCTGCGGATTTCGTTGTATTCCAGACGCGCAAGATCGATGCCTTCGTCGCGCAGCACTTCGTAACGCGCAAAGTCCGCGTCGCCCGCGTACTGCGCCCGCATCGTGTCGAGCTGCTTGCGCACGTCGCCGATCTGGCACGCGAGATCGGCCAGCTTTTCGTCGATCTTCGCGAGATCCGCGCGCAGTTTGGTTTCCTTGTTCTTGAGCCCGCCGACGTTCTTGCCTTTCTCTTCGCCTTTCTTGATGTCAAAGAGCGCGTCGTCCAGATCGAGCTGCACCGCCGCGCGGCGGTTCATTTCCTTTACGCGGGCGCTGGAAATGCGGTATTCCTCCAGGAACAGCTTCTGCGCGGGATGAACGTCCTTCACGCAGACGAAGCCGCCGATGAGGTTCGCCATATCCAGCAGCGCGTCGTTCTCGTCCTTGACGGCCTTGTCCAGCTCGTTGTGCTTCTTGTACTTCGCCTCGCCGTCCGGCAGCGCGTCGTATTCCTTCTGCACGTTGGCCAGATGCTTTTTCAGCTCGTGCCACTTTTCGCGGCGCTTGTCGAGCGTTTGCAGCGTCTTTTTGACGTAAGCTGGGGCGAGATCGTCCAGCGTGCGGCCGTAATACATCGTCCGGCCGTCCGTCTGGCGATAGAGCTGGAGCAGCGTGCGGCCCAGCGTGGACTTGCCGCAGCCGCTCTCGCCGACCAGGCCAAAGGTTTCGCCCTCGTAGATATCCAGCGTAATGCCGTCGTTGGCCTTGACGAAAAGGCCCTTCTTTTTCAGCGGGAAGTATTGCTTGAGGTTGCTGACGCGAAGCAGCACCTTCTTCCCCTCTTTACTTGAGGTTTGCACGGCGCTCCTCCTTTCTGGGGTAGAAGCAGCGCACCTGCTGCTCCTCCGTCACGTTCACCAGCTCCGGTTCTTCCTCCAGGCAGCGCTGCTGGCAATACTTGCAGCGCGGCGCAAATTTGCAGCCCTTCGGCAGGTTCAGCGGATGCGGCACCGAGCCGGGGATGGATTCAAGCCGAACGCCGGCGGGCGTATCCAGTCTCGGAATGGAGACCATCAGGCCCTCGGTATACGGATGGGAGAACTCGCAGTCGGTGAAGAGCGTCTTAGCCGGGGCCATTTCGACCACCTGTCCGCAGTACATGACGGCCACGTCGTCCGCCATCTGAGCGATGACGCCGAGGTCGTGGGTGATGAACAGGATGGACGTGCCATGTTCGCGCTTGAGGTCGTTCATCAGCTTCAAAATCTGCGCCTGAATCGTCACGTCCAGCGCCGTCGTCGGCTCGTCGGCGATCAGCAGCTTCGGCTTACAGGCCAGCGCCATGGCGATCATCACGCGCTGGCGCATGCCGCCGGAAAGCTGATGCGGATACTGCTTGGCGACGACTTCCGGATTCGGAATCTTCACGTCGGCCAGCATTTCCACAACCTTCTTGCGCGCCTCTTCCTTGCTCATGCCCTGATGGATGATAAACGGCTCAGAAACCTGCCGCTCGATGGTGAACACCGGGTTGAGGCTTGTCATCGGCTCCTGGAAGATGACGGAAATCGCGTTGCCGCGGATTTTCTGCATCTCGGAGAGCGACAGCTTGGTCAAATCCCGGCCGTCAAACATGATGCTGCCCCCGGCGATATAGCCGTTGCCGTCCAGCAGCTGGAGCATGCTCATCGCGGAAACGCTCTTGCCGGAGCCGGACTCGCCGACCACGCCGAGCGTCTTGCCCGCTTCCACTTTATAGGATACACCGTTCACCGCCTTGACGACGCCGCGCTTGGTGGTGAAGAATGTTTTCAGATCTTGCATTTCAAGCAGTGCCATAAATTCTTCCCCTCCTTCTTATCGTTCGAGCGCCTTCGGGTCGAGCGCGTCGCGCAGACCGTCGCCGATCAGGTTGATGCAGATGGTGCAGATTCCGAAAATCGCGGCCGGGAACACCCACTGCCACCAGTACTGCTGGATGACGATGGAGTTATTCGCGCCGTTCAAAAGGTTGCCCCACGTCGGGGTCGGCAGCGGAATGCCGAAGCCGAGGTAAGACAGCGTGGATTCGGTCAGCATGCATGTGGCGAAATCCAGCGTCATGGAGACGATCAGCAGGCTGACGACGTTGGGCAGAATGTGGCGGAACACAATCGTGTGCTCACGGATGCCCATCGCCTTCGCCGCCGTGACGTATTCCATCTCGCGCTGGGCGAGAATCTGCGCGCGCACGAGGCGGCAGGTCGGCACCCAGCTGAGCACGCCGAGCACGACCATGATCAGATACATGCGCTGCGTCGGGTCGAGCTTCGTGCCGATGACGGCGGAAAGAATCATGGCAAACGGAATGAACGGCAGGCCGCCGACGATTTCCGCGATACGCATGATGAGGATATCGACATTGCCGCCGAAGTAACCGGCCACGCCGCCGAAGATGATGCCCAGAATCGTCGCGATGACGACGGAGATGGCGCCGACGGTCATCGTCACCTGGCCGCCATTGACGATACGGGTCAGCATGTCGCGGCCGAGGTTATCCGTGCCGAGCACAAAGCCCTTGAGGCCCCAGGTATACATCGTGCCGTCGGAAGCCAGCGCGTAGTTCTGGTAGCTGGAAACGAAGATTTTATCGATGTTTTCCGCGTCCTGCGCCTTGGCGGGCACGTCAATCTGGCCGTATTTGTTGTTGCCCCAGGACACCAGATCGCCGTTTTCAAGCAACGCGGTGTAGTGGTAGCGGCCGCCGTAGATGTGCACGATTTTCGCGCTCAGCTCCGGCACGTTGGCCTCGCCCTTCACGGCGTTGCCCCAGACATAGACCTCGCCGTCCTCGGTGATGGCCGCGACGGATTTGCTCGTCGACGCGATATCCACGACGGTCTTGCCCTTCAGGCCCGCCGGAATCTTGGCAAACGGAGAAGTTTTATCCTTGTTGCCGGTGTAAGCGACGGTGCCGTCGGTCAGCAGGGCGATATACTCGTTATCCGTCAGCGCGACCTTGGCGATCTTGCCCTGATACTTGCTGCGGATCTTGATATCGGCCATGTTGCCGTTGCCCCAGAGGTAGAGGTTGCCGTCGGAGCAGACGATGGCGGAAAACTGGTTGCTCGCTTCGAGCTGGATCACGTTCCAGTCGTCGCCGCCTGCCTTCATGGCCTTCTTCATATCGTTGGAGAACTTGTTCTGCTGCAAGCGCGTGTTGCCCCACACATAGACCTCGCCGTCCGCGTCCACCGCGACGACGTGGTCCGTACCGGCGGCAATCTGCACCAGATCGGCGTTGCGCACCTCGTCCGGAATGTCGGCCACGTCGATCTTATCGGTGATGCGGGTGTGGCCCCAGGTATACAGCTCGCCCTCGTTGTCAATGCCGATGCCGTAGGTGTTGCCAGAGGAAATATCCTTCACGCCGTTTGCAAGCAGCGCCTTCGGCACTTCCATCATGTTGTGGGAAGGCGGCAGGTTAGTCAGCGTGCTGTCCTGTTCGGAAAGGTCGAGCACCCAGATGTGCGGACCGACCATCACGAACACAAAAATCGCAAGGAACACAATCAGACCGATCATCGCCAGCGGGCGATGGACGAAATTCGCCACCATCGCGCGCATCGGGGTCTGGATGCGCTCCTCTTCCTCGTCGGAAAGCTCAGGGCGATCCCCCAGGAAGCAGCGCTTGAACCAGCGCACGAGGAAGAATTCTTTTTTCTTATTGCTCATCGTTCTTCCTCCTTACTTGTCCACACGCACGCGCGGATCGACCAGACCGTAGCTGATATCCATCAGCAGCGAACCGATCAGGGCGACGACGGTATAGAACATCTGAATGGCGAGCACCAGCTCAAAGTCGAGGTTGTTCAGGCCCGCCCAATAGAGCTTGCCCATGCCGTTCAGAGAGAACGTGTTCTCGATAATGACCGAGCCGGAGAAAATGCTGATGAACCAGCCGATGATCGAGGTGATAATCGGCAGCAGCGCGTTGCGCCACGCGTGGGAATAGATGACAACCTTTTCCTTGAGACCCTTGGCGCGCGCAGTGCGGATGTAATCCATGCTCAGCGCGTCGATCATCGCGCTGCGCACATAGCGGGTCATGCCGCCCAGCGACGCGAAGGTCATGACGATGACCGGCAGGGTGACGTGGTAGAGCATGTCGATAAACTCATCCCACTTGGTCGCGTAAATCGCGCCCGCCGTCTTCGTGCCCGAAATCGGGAAGATTCGCCAGAGCACGCAAAAGAAGAACATGAAAATCAGCGCGATGATGTAAATCGGCAGGCTGTAACCCAGCATCGTCACAACCTGCACCGTGTTATCCACCTTCTTGCCCTTGTGAACGGCGCAGAAAATGCCCAGCGGGATGGTGATGCCCAGCGCCAGAATGGTGGAGAAAATGTTGATGAAGATCGTGTTCTTCATCGGATCGACGATGACCTCGGTCACGTCCTTCTTATAGAACTGGGAATAGCCGAAGTTGCCCTGAAGCAGGCCGTTGAAACCGGTGTTGTCCCCAACGTCCGGCCAGAGACCCATCCAGCGCATATAGCGAATGACCAGCGGGTCATCAAGGCCCATCTTCGCGCGCAGCTCCTGATACAGCTGTTCATACTCCGCCGGCTTGAGGCTCTGCTTCTGCGCTTCCAGTTCGGCGCGGGCAGGGTCAGTCGGAATGAGGTTGTACAGCGAATACATCAAAAATGAAACGATGAGAAACACAAGCGCCATGTATCCGATACGCTTGGCAATATATTTGCCCATCTCATCCATCCTCTCTATGGTGTTTATGGTGTTTTTCCGTTACGCGCGGCATACCTCTTCATCATGCCCGCGCGCCGTATATCTTCATTCATCCGCAGGACAAGTGCTTTGCCCTTGTTCTTTCCCGCCTTTGGGGGCCCAAGGGCAGGGCGCTTGTCCTTCATAAAGGACGATTGCATTCAAAATCAAAAAGAAGGAAAAAAGGGGACGGGCAGAACGCCCGCCCCCAATTCTGTGATCGGAACTGAGCAGAAATTACTCGGCAACGGTCGCGTAGAGGATGGCCTGCTGGAAATCCCAGAAGGAATCCTGGGTGTAGTTCTCAAGCCAATCCGGATAAACGGTGATGTAGATGTTGGAGTAGAGCGGGATCTGCGGGAGCAGCTCGTTCCACAGCATCTGGAAGCCCTTCCAGTAGGTCATGTACAGCTGCGTGTTGCTGGAATCCACGCCGTAAACCATGTTCATGGAGAGCGCGTCCATCGTCTCGTTGTACAGACGGTTCAGGTTGTAGCCCTGAGCAACCATCTCCGGATCGAGCGTCCACTCGTAGGACTGATCGTAAGCCGGGGTGAAGTTGCTGGCCAGGTTGAACATGCCGTAGGTCGGGACGGCGTACTTGTCGCCCTGAGAAGCGTCGCGATAGTAGTAGTTGAGCAGCTCGGTGAAGGTCATCACGTTCTGGTTGATCTTCATGCCGGCCTCAGCGGTCTGCGGACCCTGAGCGAGCATGACGTTGAGCAGCTCGGAAACCGGGTTGTTCTCGGAAGAGGACCACTCGATGATCAGCGGCATCAGGATGGTGCCGTCGGCGAGGGTGACGTTGTGCGCATAGGTGCCCGCCTCAGCCTCGGTGACCTTCTTGTAGCGGATTTCGCCGGAGCCGTCGACATAGTCGCTGCCGTCGGCGTTGTAAACCCAGCCGTCGGCCTTGAGTTCTTCGACAGCCGCTTCCGGATCATAGGAATACGGATTCAGGGTCGTCTCCAGCCACTCTTCGGCCTCCTGGTACTGCCACAGGCCGGTGCCGTACATGCCGTTGACAACGCCGCCCCAGCCCTGGCAGAAGGTGTTCGCAAACTCGTTGCGGTCCAGCAGCAGGGCAACCGCGTGACGGACAGCCTCGAACTGGGTCGGGCCAAAGTCACACTGGAAGTTCAGCATGCCGTAGCCGGCACGGTCAAACTGCACGTAGTTGAAGCCGCCTTCGGCGATGATGTCCAGAGCGGTGTTGATCTGGTCGCCGTCGGTCACGGTGTCATAGAAGTTGAAGGCGCCGGTCTTGAGCGCGTCGGCCCAGGTCGCGTCCTCGGTCTTGGTGACGACGATCTTCTCGACGCTCGGCTTCTGGCCTTCAAAGTTGCCCGCGTAGTTCGGGTTGATGGTCAGGGTCGCCTGCAGGGAGCCCTTGTCAAACGCAACGAGGTTGTACGGGCCGGCGGAAACACGATCCTCACCCGCGTTGAAACGGGCGTACTCAAGCTGCGCGCCCACGCCGTCCTTGGAGAAGTCGCCGGCGATGTAGCAGCCCTCGCCGTCGTCCTTCAGCTCAACGCCGTCGCCCAGCCAATACTTGATGGAGAGCGGCTGCAGCTGGATGTAGCGCAGGTCATAGTAGTACGGAATCTTGTCCGCAACGATGGTCACGGAGAAGGTGTAATCGTCAATCAGGCGGATGCCGGAAACTGCGGTCGCGGCGCCGTCATAATACTCCTGGCCGCCGACATAGGTCAGATAACCGGTCAGCTTCGCGCCGACGTCCATCGCGACCTTGGAGCAGGAGAAGACCTCGGCCCACAGGAAGTCGGCCGCCTTGATCTCTTCGCCGTTGTTGTAGGTCAGACCCTCGTTGATGGTGACGGTGAACGTCTTGCTGCCATCCGGATTGACGACGGACTCGATGTTCTTGGCGATGGTCGGGTTCACGACATATTCGCCGCCCTGGTTCGTGGTGGTGACCGTATAATCGTTGGTCAGATTACGGACCATCTTGTCGGTGGCGTTGTTGGTCCACCAGGAATCCGGCGCGAAGTCGCCGCCGAGTTCGGTGGAAGAACCATACACGATGGTTCCCTTCTCAGACGTGCCCTCGGCAAACGCCATCGCGCCCGCGGAAACAAGCATGGCCGCCGCCAGAAGCATGGAAAGAAGCTTCTTCATGGATACATCCTCCCTAAAAAATTTTTATATTTCGTCCGCAGTACAGCTGCGTCAAAATATCCCGTCAAAAAGCGTCCTCATTGTCCGCTGAATAAACAACATTACTATACACTGTTTTTTCATTTCTGTCAATCATACCGTCGGTTTTCATCAGAATTTAGACGCAGTTTTTTGCACATTCTCTTTTTCGGCCTGCAAAATCCGCGCCCACGTCTCCTCGGTGACGGGAATGCCGTTTTCGCGGTTTTTCGCGCGCGTTCTGTCAAGGCCCTCGCCGGGGGCGTGAACGCCCCTGCTCCCCGCCATCGGCGGCAGGCTGTGCAGAAAGTCGATGGTTTCCTCCATCTGCGCCCTGGGTCGCAGATGCCGCTCTCCATGTCGCTGATATAGCGCGGATAGCGGTTCATGCCGTGGCTGTAAATGCCATCCAGCGAGTTGCCCGCAAAGATTTCGGCGAAATGCTTCGCGTTTTCTGAACACATAAAGCGGCTCAGGCCCTTGGTCATCGCCTCGACGGCCTGTTCATAGTGTACGTACATCACGGGGGTCGGCCTCCTTATCTGTTGTGGTACATCTGTTTTTCGTGACGCATATTCGCTTTTCCTGCCGCAAAACACTGTCACTTTCTGTCTATCTTGGTCTTTTGGGGGACGATTTTGCGCACAAAGCGAAGCAGCGCTTCCTCAATCTGCGCGCTGTATTTCATCGCGAAATAGAAAATGAACAGGCCGGCGACGCCGATGACTGCCCACGCCCAGATCGGCAGGCTGATCGATCCGCTGCCCATCAGCGCCGCGACAATCAACCCCCACGGCCTGCTCAGCGCCATGATGACGACAAACCGGCCGAGCGGGATATTCGTCAGTCCCGCCAGCATGCACAGCGCGTCGTCCGGAAAGAAGGGAAACAGCATCGTTAAAAAGAGAAACATATCCTGCTTTTCCTCGATGATGGGCAGGTATTTGTCCATCACGCCCTTGTCCAGAAAACGCTGCACCGCCTTTTTGCCCAGCGCCCGCGCCGCCAGAAACACGATCACCGACCCGACGCCCACCGCCAGCACGCCCAAAATCATCGCGGGCCAGAAGCCAAGCGCCAGCGCGCCCGCCATCATCGAAATGTTGCTGGGAATCGGCGCGATAATGACCGTCATCATTTGCAGCGCGAAATACACGCCTCCGGCCCACATGCCCGTGCCCGCGATGACCTCGCGCAGCGCTTCCACCGAGTTGATCTTTTCAAAAAAACCGTTCTTCCACAGCGCATAGCCGCCCGCCGCCAAAAGCGCGGCGACGGTCAACACAGTCAGAAGGATACGGATTCCTTTTTTTCGTTTCATAGACTCCTTCCGTCACAACTTCGTTGTGACACCTCCCTCTTAGAGGGAGGCATTGAGCAATTAAGCCCATACATGTTCAAAACATCGTTTTTTCTTTTACGGCTCTGTTATATGCAGCCCTAACGGCTCCATCCTTGAGAGCGCTTCGCCTGCCTCCCGCTGTGCGGGAAACAGGCGGGCAAAACGCCGAAGGTCTGCCAGCGAAGCTGACTGAAGGAGCTATAACACCGCAATCGCGATCGTATAGCCCCATGTAAACACAACCAGCAGCGCCGCGCAGACGCTCAGCCCGACAGTATGCGCCGTTCGGCTTTCAAAGGTCTTGGCTTGCAGGAGGGGCAGCGTCGCCAGGGCGTAGAGATACCGCGCTCCGGAAAGCAGCCACGTCGGCGCAAGCACCACAGCCACATATACAAAGCTGTACGCCGCCAGATCGAACGGCAGTTTTTTCTGCTTTGCCGCCAGCAGGACGTAGATATACCCCATCGCCAGCAGTTGAAAGCCCCACGTGAACAGCCAATCGTCGTCTCCGAACGTGAAAATCAGGTAGTGAACGGTATTCGCTGTCGAAGCCCAGAACGATCCGGCCTCCTGATACCAGTTCTCCTTTTGATAGGTCATGTACATCATCGCGTCGCCCGTCACCGCCCAGTTGATGAACCAGTAGATGAACAGACCGCAAAACACGAGACCCACCTGCGCGAGACATCGCAGCGCCGCTTTCACGCGGATGCCCTCTTTCGGGATGCGCGCCAGAAACGCGATGATGAACAGCCCGGAGACGATCACGCCCGGCATGCGCGTCAACGCGCTGGCCATGCCGCAAAGCGCCGCTCCCCACGGGTGGCCGCGCCGAAGCAGGCAGATCGCCGCCAGCGTCAGCGCGATGAACAGCGCTTCCGTATATGCGCACGCGAGAAACACGCTCATCGGGTTGAGCAGGAAATACGCGACCGCCAGCCGCGCCCCGCGCCGCCCAAGGTGCATATTCGCCAAATCGTAAAGCAGCGCGGCGCAGACGCCGGAAGCCAGCAGCGAAACCAGCGTGCCCGCCATGAACAGACGACCGCCCGTGAAGACGGAAAACTCCCGCGTCACCGCCGGATACAGCGGAAAAAATACCAGCCGAAGCCGCTCGTCGCCGACGCTGGTATATCCATCCTTCGCAATGCCCAGATAATGGCGCACATCCCAGTGCGTCCAAAGCGCCTCAAAGGACCCGGCAAACGACTGCGTGCCGCCACCCGCTCTGTAAAAGCCATAGGCGAGCGCATAAAGCGCAAGGCGGCTCAAAACAGCCGCCGCAGCGGCCAGCGCCATTTCCCGAAAAGGCAGCGGGATTTGAAACGGTTCTTTCATCAGGCCCGACGCGTTTTCCTGCCCGCGCATGATGCGGGTCAGTCTGGCGCATAGGCAAACGCCGCAAACGCCCATCAAAATCACGGACGCTGCGGCGGCTGTCATTTGTAAAACGTTGGATAGCGCCTCTGTCATCCCTGTGCACCTCAGCGCTTGCGCTTCCCGCTTGGGGTCGGTTTTTTCGCCGGACGATAGGCTTCGTCCCGGCTCACGCGCGGCGGCAGAGCGTTGATGCCGGAGATCTCGTGATCGTCGTCATCCTCCATCATCTTCGCCATGCGGCTCATGATGCCCTTTTTCGGCTTTTTCGCTTCCTCGGCGGCCTGCTGCACCTGCGGCCACCGGGGCGGGTCGGGCAGCTGCTCCACCGTCTCGCCGGAGACATAATCGCTGTATGTCTTCGGCTTCTGGGCGGCACGGCGGCGGCGCGGTGCGCCTTCTTCGGCGTTGAGCACAGGCTGCGCGTCGTTTTGCGCGGCGCGGCGCGCCATTTCCGCGTCATAGGCCGCTTTTTCCTGCTGATAGCGCGCCATATCGCGCTCATACTGCGCTTTCTGCCGCTCGTATTCGGCCAGCTGGCGCTGATATTCCTCCTGCGCCTGCCGCTGCTGCTCCGCCTCGTAGGCTTTCTGCTCGGCGATCCGGCGCTGCTCTTCTTCGTAGGCTCTCTGTTCGGCCATCCGGCGCTGTTCTTCTTCGTAAGCCTTTTGCGCGGCCAGCTGGCGCCGCTCCGCTTCCCGCGCGGCGCGCTCCGCTTCGGCCTTCTGCCTTGCCTCTTCGGCCATCTGCTGCTGCCATGCGTCGATTTCCGCGCGGCGGCGCTCCACTTCGGCCGCACCCGGCCCTTCCGCATGCACGGCGGAATAGCGCTGGGTGTTGGCCATATCGGGCCGTTCGCCCGCCTGCGCGCCGTAACGCATGCCGGGATACGCGCCCAGCTCCTCGTCCGGCACGCTCTGCGCGCGCTGCAAAACCTCCTGCGCCTGCCGCTCGTCCACCTGCGGTTGCTGAAGCGGGAGCCATTGCTCCTCGTCTTCAAAGGCGTCCTCTTCCAGCGCTTCGACCGTCTGCATCTTCTGCGTCGCCTCGCCGGTCTCCGGGCGCTTTTTGCGCCTGCCCGTCTCTTCCTCCTCCGGTTCGGGCAGATGCAGGAAACGGCGCGCGCGTTTGGCCCACAGGTGATAGGGCCGCCAGCGGATCAGCCAGACGAGCCAATCGATCGCAAGCCCCGCCGCCAGAATCACAACCACGATCATGATCCAGTTTTTGCCCAGAAATTCCAGCAGGGTCGTGTGATCGGTGGTGAACAGCGCCCAAATTCCGTTGACCAGCGCGCGCACCCAGCCCATCAGCACGTTAAACAGCGAATCTGCGAGTGTTCCCATGTTGCCTCCGTTTTACGGTTTCCTGGCGCGCAGGGTGACGGTCACTTCCGGCGAGCCGAGCGCGCAGGTAAATTCCGGCGCGTTATCGATATGGATCTGCACGGGCAGGGTATACACGCCTTCCGTCAGACCGGATACGTCCACAAACAAATGCACATCCGCCGCGGTCAGCCCCTCGATAAAGGCATATCCGCCCGTGAGCTGCGCGGTTGTGTTGCCCGTGCTCAGCGTCGCCGTCAGGCTGTCGTCCAGCCCATCCGCCTGAATCGGCAGACGGCGCAGCGTGCACTCAATCTGCTTTTCGCTGATGCGTGCGGTCACGCCGATTTCGGTGGGCAGCGTGTTTTCAATGCCCGTCAGTTTTTTCAGGCGCACGTAGCCTGCCGCGTCCTCCGTCGCACCGTCGATATTGAGCGGGGAATCCGTCGTCAGTTCGGAAATTGCGTCGAGAACCTCCTGCCGCGCGGCGACGGGCACGCTGTCCTCCGCCAGCTCAACGGCGGTCAGCTCATAGCCCGTGGCGGGCGTGCCGGTGACGAAGTTCTCCGCATGAAGCGGAACATCTTTCATCGGCACAAGCTCGGTTTCCACCACGACAGAGTTGGTGATGACGGACTGGTTGGTGATTTCCAGCTTGTCCGACTCGATGGCGTTGCCCTCCGAATCCTGAAGCTCGATGCTCAGCGCGGTGCGGTCCGTCATCCTCAGCGCGCTCAGATCGGATTGATCCAGCCGCGCCACGACGCGCGCCACGCTGGCGACCAGCGACTGCGGGCCGGAAACGGAGAGCGTCGTCGGGTCGGTTTTATAACTATCCAGATACATGCCTTCCGGCATCGCCCCGGTCATTTCAATGACGACGGGCACGCGGCGGGTGATATAGCGTTCCACATGAACGGTGATTGCGGACGGCTCGCAGGAAACGACCGGGCCGTAGAGCTGGGAAGAATAGGTGACGCTCAGCTCGTTTTCGCCCTCGCCCGTGATCTGGGTCAAATCAAAATGCGGATTATACGACGTGCCGCTGACGCGGTTGTAATTGGACTGCGTAACCTCGACCGTCATTTTGACGGCGGGCACCTCTTCCAAAATATCGTCCATCACGATGTAGCCGCGGCTCTTAAGCGCCGCGTCGCCCGTGACGCTGACGGCGACGTTGGCAAAGACCTTCTGCCGCGTCAGCGTGCCGTCGGAAGCGACCAGCGCGCTCCAGCAGACAATGGCCGCCAGTGCGGAAACGGTGATGAGAAACGGCTTGCTGGCCGCCACGCCGGCGATCATCCGCCGCAGTTTGAGGAACGGGCCGCGCCCCTCAGGCTTTCTTGTCGGCCTGCTGTTCATCATGGGCGCTCTTCCTCCTTTGTCTGAAGTGGAGCAGCGGCATGCGGGCGTCGCTGTCCTGCGTGTCATAAATGCCGTGGAGAATCTGCCTCAGAGATGCTTCATCCAGATGGCGGACGAGCCTGCCGCCCTCGGCCATGGAAATGATGCCCGTCTCCTCGGAGACGATAAACACCTTTGCATCCGAAATTTCGCTCACGCCGAGGCCCGCGCGGTGGCGCGTGCCCAAGTCGCGGCCCACGCCCGTGGTATCGGACAGGCGCAGCAAACACGCCGCCGCAATCACACGGTCGCCGCGAATCACCACCGCGCCGTCATGGAGCGGCGTGTTCGGCTCAAAGATATTTTCAATCAGCGGCTGAGAGATGAGGCCGTCCACATGCGTGCCTGTCGCGATGACGTCGTTCAGGCGGATCTTGTTTTCAATGACAATCAGCGCGCCAACCTTGCGCCGGGCCATATGTTCCAGCGCGAGGATCATTTCGTCGATGATCATCTCGGTATTGCCTTCCTGCGCAATCCTGCCCGTTCCGTCGAAGACGCTGTTGTTGCCCAGCTCTTCCAAAATGCGCCGGATTTCGGATTGAAACAGCACAATCAGCAGCACCGGCCCGGCGTTGATCATCCACGCGAGCAGGGCGTGAATGGTGCGCATGCCGAGCACGTCGCTCAGCCATGTGGCCAGCAGCAGAATGATGATACCCTTGATGGTCTGCGACACGCGCGTCTGCCTGACGTGCACGAGCAGCTCATAAATGATGATGGTCAGCAGCAGGATATCGATCAGGTCGATCAGACGCGGCCTGTTGAATACGTTCCACAGGATTGCGGATATCTGTTCCCCAATCGCGTTCAAGGCACTTCCTCCCATCTATAACGGCATGTGTTTCTATTATACACCATTGTGATTCTTTCGGACAGGGGCTATCGATTGTTATTTTTGTAAAAATTTGTGGGCTGTGCCCACACCCATTTCCGATATTGTTTCTTCGTTCAACATTTTTGGGCGAACGTGGCCCAACTTCTGCTTAGATGATAAAAATATTCTCCCCCGCATGGGAGGGAGAACAATTTTTCCGTTTTCTGCGCTTCAATCAGACGCTCGCGCCGTCCGCGTGCGCACTCGTCGTGTGCGTCGTTTCGCGCGGCGAAAAGAGCATGGAGATGCTCCACAGCCCCGCCGCACCCACAATGGTATACAGCACGCGGGAAACCAGCGCCGCCTGCCCGCCGAACAGGAAGGCAATCAAGTCAAACTGAAACAGGCCGACAAGTCCCCAGTTGATCGCGCCGATAATCACCAGCAGCAGAGAAAAACGATCCATGACATCCACTCCTTTCCGCCAAGCAGTCTGCGCGGAAAGGCGCGGTTTTATTCGGTTTTTTTCGCGCCGGGAAACTCGATCACCTTGCCCCGATCCATGTGCGCTTCCTGCGGCCACGCGCGGGCGGGCACGTCGGTCAGCAGCCCTTCCCGGATGCAGGCGTTCACCAGCCGCACCGCGTAGCTGAGCGCGGCTTCCGGCGGATAGCCGATGGTTTCAGAAAGCGTCAGCAGTTCATCATAGGTAGCCTGCCCGATTTCCATGGTGATTTTGGGGCGCATGCACAGCCCTCCTTGCAAAGATTCGCCTTTTTCGCGACCGTTGTCACATCGCATCCGCTTCGTCGGTTTGCAGCACCAGCATGTCCGAGACCTTATCCCGCCTGGAAACACAGACGCGGACGTCGTTTCCCACGTCGAAGCCCGCCGACGAAAGCGCGCCGCATACCGTATTATATGCCAGTTCGGGTAAATTATTGTCAGTCGAAAGATGAGAAAGAAACACGGCGCGCGTGCCCCGCGCCGCCAATTCGCACAGCGCGTGGGCGCAGTCCTCGTTGTTCAGGTGCCCCTTTCGGCTCAAAATGCGCTGCTTGAGCCGCTGGGGATACGGCCCGCGGCGAACCATTTCCACGTCATGGTTCGCCTCCAGCACCAGCGCCTGACAGCCGGATACCGCGTTCATCCATGTGTCGTTGATATGCCCGATATCCGTCGCCACGCCGCAGCGCAGTCCCTGACAGTCAAACGAAAACCCGACGGGGTCGGCCGCGTCGTGCGGAATCGGGAAGGGATTGACGTTCAGCGCGCCGATATAAAAATCCTCCCCGGTATAGAATGTGCGCACGCATTTGGGCGGAATGCCGCTTTCCTTTTGCACAATGCCCTGCCACGTGCCCTCGTTGGCATAGACCGGCAGGCCGAAGCGGCGGCAGAGCACGCCCAGCCCGCGGACATGATCCACGTGCTCGTGCGTCACAAGAATCGCGTCGATTTTCCGAATATCCACACCGATTTCGCGCAGATTGGCTTCCACCCGCGTGGCGCTCACCCCGGCGTCTACCAGGAGCTTCACGCCGCCGCAGGCCACATAAACGCTGTTTCCCGAAGAGCCGGAAAACAGCGGGCAAAGTGTGAGCTGCATGTCTTTACAAATTCCTCTCTATCCGTTACAATCCATAGATGTATTATAGCGCAATTTTTCCGCTGCGTAAAGGAGAACAAAGATCATGGAGCATTACCGCCTGTGGGGGCGCATCCTCTCCCATCACCGCATCGTCAAAAACGAAACCGTCGAAATTCACGACGGTGACATCGAATCCGCGTTTCTGGAGCTTTGCCGCCGCTTTGACGTGCAGCGCCCGCTTCAACTGCCCAAGCACAACCGCGAGTGGGAAAAGTTCGGCCGCACGTTCTATACTCAGGAGCATTTCACCGAGTCCATCGGCTTTGATAAGCTGGAAGTCGAGCTGCTCACCCCGGACAGCGAAAAGAAGCACAGCGGCCCGCGCACCCCGCTGATGGACGCGTGAGCGCGCCGGTCGTCGGCCGCTTTGCCCCCACGCCGAGCGGACGGCTGCACCTGGGCAACCTGCTCTGCGCGCTGATCGCCTATCTTTCTGTCCGACATCGGGATGGGCGCTTTCTGCTGCGCATCGAGGATCTGGACAAACCGCGCTGCCCCAGGCGCCTGTGTGACGCGGCTCTATCCGATTTGACATGGCTGGGCCTGATCTGGGATGAGCCGCCGCTTGTGCAGAGCGAGCGCACAGAACTTTATCAGAGCTATTTCGACATGCTCGATGAAAAGGGGCTGATTTACCCCTGCTTCTGCACCCGCGCCCAGCTCCACGCCGCCGACGCGCCCAACCGCGGCGACGACACGCCCGTTTACGGCGGCGCGTGCGCGCGTCTTTCGGCGGAGGAAATCGCCGAAAAGATGAAAACCCGCCGCCCTGCCTATCGCCTGCGCGTGCCGGATGAAACCGTCACCGTGCGCGACCGCCATTACGGATTGTATGCGGAAAACCTCGCCCGCGACTGCGGCGACTTCATCCTCCGCCGCTCGGACGGGCTTTTCGGCTATCAGCTGGCCGTCGTCGTCGATGACGCGCTCAGCGGCGTCAGCGAAATCGTGCGCGGGCACGACATTCTTTCCTCCACGCCGAGACAGATTTATCTCCAGCGTCTTCTGGGTTTTGAAACGCCCGAATATGCGCACATCCCCCTGCTGGAAGACGCGCAGGGCCGCCGTTTGGCCAAGCGCGACGGCGATACGGATTTGACTGCCCTCGCCAAACGCTTTTCCCGCGAAGAAATTCTCGGCATGCTGGCTTGCAGCGCGGGGCTTCTTGACGAAAACCGCCCCGCAACGATGGAGGAGCTGATCGACACGTTCGATTGGAAGAAAGTCAGGACGGAGGATATGCGGCTTCCGCTGTCTTTCTGAATTCATTAGAAACGGGGCCGTTCAAACCGAACAGCCCCGTTTTGTTATGCCTATTTTTACGCTTCCGCCGCAACAGCCGCGCCCTCGACGGTCACGCTCTGCTCCTGAAGCTCCTTCTCGGCGATGAGATCCTCAATGGTCTCCTTCGTGCGCATCAGGTCTTCGACGGACATGGTCTCAAAGCCTGCGGTCGGGGTCTTCACCTTCACGCCGTGGCGGTTGAGGAACGCGTCCACCTTCTCCTCGTTGTGCTTGTAGACGGCAAAGCCCACCAGGCTCACGCCCACGCCGATCAAAACGCCCTTGACCATCGGATTATTCCAGCCAACCATAATTTTTTCCTCCTGCTTTGTTATTTCAATTTCATGCTGTTTCTTCAATGACTTATATATTCGCTCTCAACAGGATTTCGTTTTCTGCCGTTTGTTTCCGCCACCGGCGGCAACAGCCGAAAACCTCTTTGGAATCCTTCGGCCACAAATACATTTTAGTCTTTCTATGAAACAGTATTGAATCACACTTTTCCATTTATCGCAAAGCGATAAATGAAGTGGGAAATCCAAGAACCTCAGGTTCTTGGCGGGGGACTGGGGGCAAAGCCCCCAGCGTCACCCCTTCTTCGCCATCATTTCCATGCCGCGCTGAAGCATGCTGCCCGCGTAGGCCACGCCGCCTCCGTCGCTGCCGCCCTTCACGGGGGTCAGGTTGATGGAGTTTCCGGCGCGCCGCACCATGTAGACCTGTTCGCGCGGCTCCTGCGGAATCAGGTGGCGGCCAAACGTCAGCGCCCACGCCAGCGCGCTGGCCTGCATGCCGTTCGTCTTGCCGATGGAATTGATTAAGTATACCACAGACATGACTTCCGGGTCAAAACTGCCGCGCGCGTGCAGCTCCTGATAGCCGTGCTCGGCCACCGCCGCCAGCGTCGCGCCGACCGAAAGCCAGCGCGTGAACCGCGTCAGCGTCGAACCCATCAGCGTCAACGATCCGTCCAGCGCAATGCAGCACAGCGCCAGATAGCCGCTCGGCGCCATCGAAAAGCCTTCCTCTTCGGAATGCTTGATGTGCAGCAGCGCCGTGCCGACCAGCCCCGCGTAAACCGCGCCGATTTTCACCAGCAGCTGTTCTTCTGTCGCCGTCAGCTGGTCGTATTCGCACAGCAGCGTGCCGATGCGCGGGTTGTAACGGCAGCGCGTCACGCCTTTGATGCCCAGAAACGGCACGTCGCTCTTAATCGGCTTTTCCAGCTGAAAGCGGATGCGCCCCGGCATCGCGCTGAGCACTTCGAGGTGAAGCGCTCCTTTTTCGTTTCTCATCGATCAGCGGCCCTCCATCGGCGGGAAAAACATCAGCCGCAGCGAATTCGCAACAACCAGAATCGTAGACGCGTTGTGCATCAGCGCGCTCATCATCACGGAAATACCGCTGGCCGCGCCCAGAATCAGGCCGACCGTGTTAATGCCGATGACGATGGCAAAGTTCTGCTGCACGATGTGCATCGTCGCGCGGGAGAGCTTGCGCAGTTCGGGAATCATCATCGGATCGTCGCGGCTGATGACCACGTCGCTGGTCTCCATCGCGATATCCGTGGACTTGCTGCCCAGCGAAATGCCCACGTCCGCATACGCCAGCGCGGGCGCGTCGTTGATGCCGTCGCCGACCATCACCACACCGTTGCCCTGCGTCTGCAAGCGAAGCACCGCTTCCGCCTTCTGTTCCGGCAGGAGCTGCGCCCTGAAACCGTCCACGCCGACCTGTTCGGCCACGGCGCGCGCCTGCGGTTCCATATCGCCCGTCAAAATCTCAATGTCGCCCACGCCGTCATAGCGCAGAGCGTTGACCGCGCGGCGCACGTTGTCGCGCGGGCTGTCCATCGCGAACAGCACCGCCACGAGCTTGTCATCCACGCCGACGTAATTGGGAATCGCGCCCTGACCGTCCGGAATCGCCTTCGTGGTGGTCACGCCGTTTTCCTTCATGTATTTCATGTTGCCGACGCGGACGATATGCCCGTCCACATCGGTTCGGCTGCCGCGCGAAACCTCGGTGATAATCTCGCCGTGGTCGAGCGCCTGCGCGCCGATCTGGCGGCCGTAGCCCAGAATCGCGCTGGCCAGCGGATGCGTGCTGGTTTCCTCAGCCGCCATCGCGTAGGCCAGCACCTCGCGTTCATCCATCTCGTCATCCAGAATGGTCATGGAAACGACCTTCGGCTTGCCCTCGGTCACGGTGCCGGTCTTATCCAGCAGCACGGTGTTCGCGCCGCTCATCTGCTCAATATAAGCGCCGCCCTTGATGAGCACGCCCTGCTTGACCGCCGTGTTGATCGCCGCGGAGAACGCCGTCGCCGTGGAGAGCTTGATGCCGCACGAATAATCGATGACCAGCATCTTGAGCGCCTTCTGCGCGTTATGCGTCACCAGCCAAACGGACAGGCAGAGCAGGAAGTTCAGCGGCACGAGATAATTCGAGAATTTATCCGCATAGCGCTGAATCGGCGCTTTTTTCAGCTCGCTGGCCTCCACCATGCCCACAATGCGGGCGACGACCGTCTGGTCGCCGACCTTGTTCGCCTTGACCTGAATGTTGCCGCTCTTGACCACCGTGCCCGCGAAGACCTCGTCGCCCGCGCGCTTCTCAACCGGCACAAACTCGCCGGTAATCGCGCTCTGGTCGATCACGGCCACACCGGAGGCAATCACGCCGTCCACCGCGATCTTTTCGCCCGTGTGTACGGCTACCGTGTCGCCCGCGTGCAGCTGCGCAATCGGGGTGCGCGCCACGCGGCCATCCTCCAGCACCTTCCACACGTCGCCGTCGTCTGCGGAGAGCATCTTCTTGATGGAAGAACGCGTCCGCTCGATGGTATAAGAAGTCATCAGCTCGGCCAGATCCGACAACGCCAAAATCATCAGTGCGGAGTGCGGCGTGCCGAGCATCAGGCTGGCGACGATGGAGGTCACGGTCAGGAAGTCGGCGTTGGGCCGCATGTCCCTTCGGAGTCCTTCCAGCGCGCTCCTTGCCATCGGCGCGGAAAGGCCGAGGCTCGCCAGCGCTTCCAGCGAGGTGAAATTCGCCAGCGTGCCGCCCAGCAGCGGGGCGGTAAAGAGCGTGTTGCCCAGCACCATCGCGCCCGCGTTCACCGCCAGCCGCTTGGCCAGACGGGCGGTCGTCATCGGCTGCTCAGCCGTTTCTTCCCTGCCGCTCGCGTGGCGCGCGCGCAGGGCGGGCATCGCATAGCGCGCCAGCACCATATCCGCGCATTCCACCAGCGCCGCGGAATCCAGCTTATTTTGATCGTATTCCAGCAAAACGCTGCCCGTGCAGGGCGTCACCTGCACACGGCGCACGCCGGCAATCGTTGCCAGCTCCCCGGCCACGTCCATGCGTGCGTCAAACAAAAAGCCCAGCCCTTCAACCCGAAGGCGGAGCCTCCCCGGCAGGCTGCTGGCAATCTGTCCTTTCATCCAATCCTTGTTCGATTCTCTACGAAGCATATTTCATCCTTCTTTAGCTTGCGGAAGCCTGAGAATCAGCCGCCGGCGCACAACCTGCTCCAACTGCTTTTCGTCGGCCTCTTCGGGCTTGATTTCCTTGGCGATTTCAAGCCCCGTGTCCACAACGATATCCACCCAGCGCAGAATCTGGCGGCTGCTGGTCGTCTGCGCGTCATAGAGCACGAGCGCCGTGCCGATGCGCGCGTTGACGGTGACATCCGTCACGCCGGGGAGCATCGTCAAAACGTCCTGAACATAATGCAGATAGGGCAGCGCCTCTTTGGGCAGCTGCTCGCTGTGGCGAAAGCGCATGCGCAGCCGTCCCGGCAGGTCGCATTCCACACGCGGCTTGAGGCAGTGGCGCAGAAACGTTTCTCCCACGATATTCACAGGCGATCCCCCCCGAAAAGACGGGCCGCCCACCACAAGAGCGTCATCGCGCCCGGCACAGCCAGACCCGCGAGCCGCCATTCTTTGATCGCCAGCACGGACAGCGCCGTTCCGGCGAGCATTTTGCCATCCATCAGGCCGTTGGTCGCGCCCATCACGCCGCGATCCACCGCGTCGAGAATGGTGTGCAGGCCGTTTTCCATGCGGCTCTTCTGTTTTCCGTTGATGGCCGCGTCCAGACCCAGCAGCTTGATGACCGCGCCTTCGATGACAGCGGCCTCAACCTTGCGCTCGTCATAACACACGAGCATGCTGCCCGTGCGCGGCTCAAGCTCCACGCGATGCACCACGCCCGTGCCGAGCAGCTGCTCACGAACCTGCAAAGCCTGCTCCATGCCGCCCGCAAGGGACGGCACAAACAGCCGCATGCGGCCGGGGATGCTGGCTTGCACCTCAAGAATCCCTTTGAAAGAGGGCAGCTTCATCAAATTGTGTTGCGGCTCTTTCGGCGCGGACAGGGCCAGGACGCCCAACACCGCCGCCGCAGTTAAACCGTAATTCATGCTTTTTCAACTCCCTTTGGAAGTCTTTTGAAGGACGCGTTTTCCGCCCGTCAGCAGCTCCTTTTTTTGCGTGTATACTGTATCACTTGTCCCGCCGTTTGTCAACACAAATTGCCGTCCCGTGCCGGAAAACAGGCGCAAAGGACGGCGATGAATTTCAACTTGTGATTCCGCGCGGTTTGGCCGTGTGCGCCGACTTCCGCAGATTCAAAATTCTCGGCGGAAGCACGGGCGGCCTCAGGCCGCTTACTTCTCGGAAGCGTTCTCCGTGCAGAACAGTTCGATGCAGTTGTCAATCATCTCTTCATCCGCATCTTCGAGCATGCCCGCCGCCTGCCAGAAAGCGTACTTGCCTTCGTACATCTGGCCCAGCGCTTCGAGGTCGTCGCCATAGCGGAACTCGATGTGCCAGGTCGTCGCAGGGGTATCCGGCGAAAGGCAGATATAGGTGAACTCGCCCGCGTCCGCGTCGTCGGTCTTATAGGCATAGCAGGAAATGGCCTCCGGCAGCTCCTGCACATAGGTGTAGCTGTGGGAGAAAACCTCGTTGCCCGCTTCATCCAGACCGGTCACGGTGTTGCCGTCAAAGACAAACCTGCTCACGCCCTCGGTGAAGTAGCAGTCAAAGCGCATGCTCTCCGGATCGGCGGCATAAGCTTCCACGGCTTCCGGGCCGTAGATCTCGGCCGTGGTAGAAGCCCGCATCATGTCGGCGATCATCTGGGCGTTTTCCTCGCCGACGATCTCGGCGCTGTGGCTGAGCCACACGTCGTCATACTCCGGCTTGTTGAGCACGGAGAACAGCGGCACATACGTGCCCGCGACGTCCTCCATCAGCTGAACAGGATCAATCGTTTCCTCAGCCACAGCAAAAGGCATAGCCAGCATAAAGACAGCAAGGGTCACCAATGAAATGATCTTTTTCATTCTCATACATTCCTTTCTTTATGTTAGTTTTAGCTAACTTACAGACTTATCATAACACTTTTTCTAATTTCTTTCAAGATCAAAAAAGCGCTTTTTTCAGCGCCTTTCTCATTTTGTTAGTTTTTACTAATTTCAGAATTTTACTTTCTGCCCCAGATCACGCCCATCTGCCCCAGCACCAGCGGCGTATTGAGGAAGCGCGGCGCATAATCCGGCTTGCGTGTGTCCTCAAAATGGATTTCCTTTACACGCGGGCGGAGCTGCTCCACGAACGCGTTGATGTCGCCGTAGACCCGCTTGTCAAAATACGTATCCTGAATGACGAACGCCGCACCGGGCTTGAGCACGCGCAGCATTTCCTGAAACAGCGCCAGTTTATCCGGCTGACTGCGCACCTCGTGAAAGACAAAATTGCTCACCGCACCGTCGAACGTTTCATCCACAAACGACAGCTTCGCCGCGTCGCCCGCGCGGAAGGAGACGTGCGCCGCCACGTTTTCCAGCTTTGCGTTCTCCTCGCACTGGCTCTGGCTGTATCCCCACATTTTGCCCCAGCTGTCAATGCCGACGACGCGGAGCTGCGGCCACTTCTTCGCGGCCTTAATCGTCAGCGCACCATTGCCGCAGCCGATATCCAGCAGCATCCCTTTGCCGGAAAAGCTCGATTTGCGCAGGCGCTCGATCACATCGTCCAGAACATAGCTCTGCACCTGTCCGCCCGTGTAGGAAAGCGCCATACGCGCGCGAAGCATATAATAGGCATACACCAGCGCGCCCAGAGAAAGCACCGTCAGCACCGAGCTGAGCCAGCCCACGACGTTTTTCAGCGCGTTGCCCGCAAAGAGCAGCGCCAGCGCCGCCGCCAGGCTGACCATCACCAGCGAATACGGAATCCAGTTGCCATACTGCGGCCCCTTTTTGCCAAAATCCGGCGTTTCGTTCTTCATTCGGAAATCATCCTTTCCATTGTTAGTTTCCGCTAATCGAAGTCTATTATATCGGTTTGCGCCGCTTTGTGTCAAGCCTGTTCCGTTTCACTCAAACGAAAAAGGCGGAGCGCAAAGCCCCGCCTGAAATTCATAGCGTTTTCTTTTGTTGAAGCGCATGCGCGAGCGCCGCCAGCGCCAGCGGCATGAGATAGATGATCGGAAAACCGTATCGATCCTGATTGGCGATGCAGGGGCCGAACGGCAGAAAAAACAGCGTGACCGTCAGCGGCAGGAGCAGCACGCCCATGCCGCGCGCCCTGCGGCTCCTCGCAATCGCGCAAGCGCCCAGCAGCACTGCGCAGTAAAAGCCCAGCGTGTTGAGCTGAAGCGCAAACGGAAGGGTCAGCGCCGCCGTGCGCAGATTGACTTCCGCCGCTTCAAGCTTTTCCAGCCCTTCACTCCGGTGGATATCCAGCGCCGATTCTTCCTCTTCGGAAAGGCCCGTGCCGACAAACCATGCCAGATTATAGCTGCTCACGTCAAACAGCAGCGCATTTTGAATGAGCGTCGCCGACAGGCAGCAGGCGGGATGGCGCAGCGCCAATCCGACCCATACTTTTAAATAAGCTATGCGCTCCGCCGCCGTGGATTCCTTTCGATAAACGGCTTTCACCGGATCGGACAAATCCGGTCGATAGCGATCCGCCAGCTGGTCGTAAATGAGCACGCGGTCGATGACCGCCCGTTCCTCACCCGTGATTTCCGATTCATATTCCGAAACAAAACGCGCGGTCTGCTGAAAAGGCAGCGAGAGCATCTCCTTTGGGCTGTTTTCAATCGGTTCCACCGACCGGGCGACCGCCGCGTCAAATCCCGCACCCAGCAGCATCGGCAGCACAACCGCCGTGCAGACCGCGCCGACGGCGGCCCTTCGACGGCTTTTGACCGCCCGGCAAATCAGCGCGATCCCAGCGGGAATCCAGATGAGCAGTCCGTTGTTGCGGATCTTGAGCAGCACAAAGCCCGCAAGCATCATCCGCAGCACAAAACCCCGGCTGCCGAAATAGGACGCATCTTCCAGATACCGGACGCGCACCATTTCGCAGAGCATCAGCAACATGGCGTAACTGTACGGCACATCCTTGAGAATGACCGTGATATTGTCGCAGTATACCGTGCCCAGCGCGCACACCGCCAGCGAAAGCGCCCTCAGCCAGACCGGCGCGCAGAGCCTGCGCATGAGCATCTGACTGTAACCGACAACCGCCGCCCCAAAGACGGCCTGCGCCAGAATATAGAGGAACACGCCAAGATTGCCGCTGCCCAGCAGCCGCCCCGCGCCGATGCACAGCTTGATCAGCGCCGTGCCGAACGTCGGATGATCCGCGTTCCACGGCTCCCAGCCCAACGCCTGCCGAAACTGCGACGCGGTATCCGAGTTCATTGCGACCGGATAGCTGACCGCCAGATGCGGCAGCCAGCACAGCAGCACGACAGCCGTGCAGAACAGCATCGTATGCGCCCGATACGCGCTCAGCAGCGCGCCGTTTTTTGCCGGGCGCACATCCAGCCGTCCATCCAGCCCGGCTTCCAGCAGGCGGAAAAGCAGCTCAAACAGGCTCGCCATGCCCAGCGCCAGGACGACTGCTTTAAGCGTCTGACTGCCGGACAGAAACGGCTGATTCAGGCTGTCCGTGTTGCTCACGCTGACCGCAACCACCTGCCACGCGCCCATTATCAACGCCGCCAGCTTCACGCGGCCGCTTGACCGGGGCAGCTTTTCATCCGCCCATTCAAGTGCCAGAAAGCCCACCATCGCCGCCAGCGCCACCACGCCGCTCGTCCCGGTCAGGGATTCGCCGAGGTTGACGTAGTTGTTGCCGCTGCGCAGATTCAAATCCATAAACAGCGCCCACGCCGTCAGCACGGCGCGCAGCGCGTTTTTAGCTTTCACGGTTTTCATTTATTCTTCGTCACGTAGACCGCCGATGCGACAGGCACATCCTGCTCCGCGCCGGACTTCGTATAGGCGCCGTCTGCCGGAAGGGTGATGGCCTCGCCGACCAGATAGAACGTCAGCACATCGCCCGCCTGCACCTCGTCCGACGTGGAGAGGACGACATACATCGCGTCCTGCCAGACGCCGGTGGAAGGATTGGTGACGCAGATCAGCGCGCACGGTCTGCCGTCATAATCGGTGAAATCCATAACTTTGCCGCGCAGAATAAACCGCTTGCCGGCGTATTTCGCCGGATCCTGAGCAAGATCGTCATAGCTCAGCGCAATCATCTTCTGCCGGAACTGCGCAATCTGCTCGCGCTGCGTCCATTCGCGGGTGAGGGTGATCGTGCGGGTGGTCTGCGCGAAACCTTCCGCTTTGACGCGCAAAGTGAAGGTTTCCGTGCCTGCCTCTTCCATAAACACGCGGACGGCAAACGCGCCGTTTTTGCCCGCCTTGACGTTGGTGTTCGTTCCCTTGCCGTCGATATACACGGTGGCGTTCGGTTCGGTCACGCCGCGCACGGTCACGTTTTCTCCGGTGAACGTCGTGTCCTCCGGTTCGGTGATGTCAAGCCGTGCGTCCGGCATTTCGTAGCGAATGGTGAACAGCGCGGTATCCTCGCCCGCGGTCACAACGACCTCGACGTCGCCCTCTTCCGGCAATTTCACCTTGACGGAGAAACTTCCGTCCTTTTTCGTGCTCGTTTTGGCGATCTGCTTCCCGTTCGCTTCCACCCGGATTTCCGCGGAGGGCGCCGCTTCGCCGGAAAGGGTGAGCTGCGCCGAAGCCGTGAATGCCGGAACGCCGTCCAGCTTCAACGCCCCGCTCGTTTCCACCTCGGCTTCGCCGACGACGGGTTCGGGCGTGGCGGTCGGCTGCGGCGTGGCGGTAGCCTGCGGGGTCGGCGTCGCCTCGCTGACGGAGGACAGCAGCTTCACGCCCTCCAGCAGCCGCTCCATGCGTGCGTCGTCATCCGCGTCCGGTTCGCGCCCCACAATGGTCTGCTCAATCATGTACAGCCTGCCGAGATGCAGCGTCGCATAGCGCAGACTGTACACCGGCATGGAGGCATACATCGCCGAACTGGTCAGCCGCACGCACGCGGGCGTAGTGTCCACATAAGCGCAGGTTTCATACAGCCCGCTCATCTCAAACTGCGCCAGGAAGGACAGCCGCTGCTCCTGCGTCAGCTCGTCCATATCCTTCACATCGCCAAACTTTCCCGCGTCCGTCACGCTGACGGCAATCTGCCCGCCGTCGTTCGGGATGACCTCCATCACAATGCCGGAGGCCACATAGCTGGCCAGCACGGCCTCGCTGCTCGTCCCCAGCGATTTCAGCAGCTCTTCGTGCTCGCTCAGATTGGTCTGCGTCAGCACGGTTTCATCTTCCCGCTGCGTATAGCGGAATCCTTCGTAAGGGAAAACATAGGTCGCCGTCTGCGCCAGCGCGCCTGCGCCCATCGCAAGCAGCGCGGCGCAAAGCAGCGCGCAAACCTGTTGCTTCATGAGAAAACCTCCTTTATGCGGTCTTCAAATCCCTGCCGCGGGCCGTGAGCATCGCCATGGAAAACATCATCACGGCGTTCATCGGCGACATCGCCCCCAGCGGTTCGCTCTCCATCAGGGAGGTCAGCAGCGCCGCCACGACGATCATCGCCAGCACGCGGTCTCCGGCATGCGCGCGCCCCTTGGGCGCGAAGAAGGCGCGGCACATCGGCCCCGCCATCGAGCCGAAGAAACAGCAGAGCAGCGCAAAACCGATCAGGCCGTAATTGGTGATGAAGCCCAGATATGCGTTGTGCGTCGTCATGCCGTCCGTAATCGCGCTGATCTTGCCCAGGCCGAAACCGATCACCATGTTCTTCGGCTCTTCCAGCCACGCGGCGATCACCTTGCCCCAAATCGTCGTGCGGTCTGTAAACGTCATATCGCCGAAGCCGCGTCCCAGCAGCTCCTGCTTATCTGCGGCCTGCGGCTCATCCGGCTGCTGCGCTTCTTCCGCGACAGCCGACACAAAAACTGACGCTTCCTTCTTGCCGCTCAAAACCGACTCGTAATGGCGGATAGCCGAATCCGTCATCACCGCCGCGCCCATATAGCCGCCGACGAGCACCGCGACGCCCGCCGCGACAGCAGCCAGCTGGCGCAGACTCTTTTTGGGAATCGCCGTGCTTCCCGCAACCACGCCGTAGCAGCCGACCGCCCATGCGCCCAGCATCGAATAGCGCGCGGTTCGGCTCTGGGAAAGCACAACGACCGCCGCCATCATCAGGGAGGGAATCAGGTGCGCCAGTTTGGCCAGCGGATGCCTGCGCCGCACTACGCCCAGCAGGCTCATCAGGGTGCAGCACACGGCGAACATGCCGGTCGTGTTATAGTGAAAACCGGCGGAGAGGAAATACATGTTTTCGTAAACGCCGAAAGGCGTTTCGGAAAGCTCCGTGCCGAACGTCTGTACGGTGAACGCGCAGTAGAGCAGCAGCGCGCCCATCACAAAGGACAGCGCGGCAAACAGCGCGCCGGCCACGTCCAGCAGCATTTCCCGCCGCTGTACCGTCTCCTCCGTGATCAGCGCATATACGCCGAAGAACGCCACCATGCAGTGGAACCAGTCGTTGGCGTTGATCGCCGTCAGGCCGAAACGGATGCCGAACGGCACGACGATCCACGCGTAAAGCAGCACCAGAAAGCGGATATCCGCATGCGGCTCAAGCTTTCTCTCCTGCGCCCGGCAGAGGCGGAGCAGGCAGAGCGCGCCGCCCCAGGGCAGAACCACAAAGCGGTTAAACGCGGCAATCGAATCGGCATACCACGCCAGCACGTCGGTGGAAAGGAAGCTGTAACTGACAAACGCAACGAACAGGAATACGCTTTCATTCTGCGCGATGGAAAGCAAAGCGCCGCGAATCTTTTGTGCTCTTGTTTGATTGAGACTCATTCCATTCTCCTTGCACTCAAAAATCCAAAAAGGGCGGGGAGGATCACTCCTCCACGCCCAGCACATCGACGACAGCCGGGCTTTCCGGCGCGGCAACGATTTCCTGCGTTTCATTCACAGGCTGATTTTCGGCCTGATTGACCGGCTTGCGCGGTCCGCGGCGGCGGTTGCTGCGGCGGCGGTTGTTCGGCCTGTCGCTCTGCGGCTTTTCGGCGCTCTTTTCAGGGCGCTCCGGCTGGTTTTTCAGCATGATGACCACGCGGCGGTTCGGCTCCTCGCCCTCCGAATGGGTGGTTACAGCCGGATGATTTTGCAGCGCGGTGTGCAGCACGCGGCGCTCATACGGGTTCATCGGTTCGAGCACAACCCTGCGCCCGGTCTTAACCGCGCGGTTGGCCATGCGCTGCGCCAGGCGGCGCAGACTGTCTTCGCGCTTGGCGCGGTAGTTTTCGGTATCCAGCGTGACGCGGATATAGCCCTCGCGGCCCTTGTTCACCTGAAGGCTGGTGAGATACTGGAGCGCGTCGAGCGTCTCGCCGCGGCGGCCGATGAGAATGCCCAGCGTGTCGCCGATCATGTGGATAGAGAGGTTATCCGCCTTGCTGTCGTCCACATAAACGTCCACCTTCACGCCCATGCGGTCGGTCACGTCCATCAGGAATTTCTGCGCGCGGCCCGCCGGGGTGTCTTCCGGATGGATGACGGGCGGCTCGGTCGGCGCAAAGGTCTCGGCGGGAACCATCGGCTCGAAATCGCGCTTCTCGCCCTCTTCGCGGGCGGGGCGCGGCGGGCGCGGTTTGCGCTCACGCAGCGGCTTCAGCGCTTCCGGCTTCTTTTCCGGCACGGTCTCAGCTTTCGGCTTCTCCTGACTGATTTCCAGCTTGGCCTCGGCCTTCGGCGCGGCCGGCTTGACCTCCGGTTTGGCCTCGGCCTTAGCCGGGGCGGTCTTCGGGGCTTCCGGTTGGCTCACGGGCTTCGGCGCTTCCGCCTTGGGGGCGGCGGGCTTGGCGGGTGCGGGCTTCGGCGCGGTCGGCTTGGCGGCGGACTTCTTTTTCTGATCGCTCAGGCTGAAGCTGCCCAGCAGGTCGCTCAGACCGTGGTCGTCCTCGCGCTCGTCGTCCATCACGGTCAGACGCACGCAGGCGGGCTTGCTGCCGAACAGGCCGAACAGGCCCTTCGCGCCCTCCTGAAGCACATCGACGTGAACGTCGGCAATGGTGACGCCCAGCTCAGCCAGACCGTTGTCGATGGCCTCCTGCGTCGTTTTGCCGGTAAATTCCTTGATTCTCATCAGATGCCAACCTCCTCAGCCTTGGCCGCCTTGCGGTCCTGCTGCTCAAAGTACTTGTTGAAGCAAATCTGTTCGACGATGGCGTAGATGTTGGAAACCACCCAATAGAGGGCGAACGCGGAGTTGTAGCTGGCGCAGAAATAGAGGGACATGAAGGTCATCACGTAGATCATCATCTTCTGGCTGCCCGCCTGAGAGGGATCCATCGCGGTGTTATTCATGGTCAGCTTCTGCATGAAGATCTGAGAAACGACGGAGAGAATCGGCAGCAGGAACCAGCCGTTGCCCTCCTGATAGATACTGAAACGAATCAGGCCGAGGATGTTCATGTTGCCCAGACCCGCAACCGGCGCGATATACGGCGCATAGGTCGCGGAGCCGATGAACGGGGTCACCACGTCGGTGATGTAAGTCGTCAGATCGGACGCGCTGGCAAAGCTGAGCGCCTGCGGAATCACGCCGTCGGCGAAGAGCTTGGCGCTCACGTCATTCCAGACCTTGTAATCCACCAGGCGGAGGGACTGCACGTCCGGCATGTAGGTGGCAAACGGGCTGTCCGGCATCCAGAGGTTCTTGATCCACAGGAACGGCTCAACCAGCGTATGCGGGTCGATCTCCGGATTGTGGTAGAAGGTCAGGAACTGGGAGACGAGCTGCTCGTTGGCGAACGTGCGCAGCGCGTAGAACATGGCGAAGAGGATGACCATCGAAATAAGCATCGGCAGGCAGGAGCCCATCGGGTTGATGCCCTCCTTGCGGTACAGCTCCTGGAGCTTCTGGTTGAGCTTCTCCTGATCGTCCTTATATTTTTCCTGGAGAGCGGCCGCCTTGGGCTGGATGGTCGTCATGCGCATGGTGGAGCGGCGGCTCTTGAGGTTGAGCGGCATGACCACCAGCTTGATGAGAATGGTAAAGACGATGATCGTCAGCGCGTAATTGTTGATGAGCGTATGCAGCGCTTTGATAAGCGTCAGCAGCAGCGAATTGAGAAAACTCATGGACGAAACGTCCTCCTTGCATCAAGAATTGTCCTCGGCCTTCTTGCCGGAATGAACGGCCTTTCCCGCCGGGGGATAAACGACTTTTTTGTCAGCTGTTTTCGATTTTCGGTTTCGTTTCGGGGGCACGGGATCATAAAAGCTCCCCTTATAGAGGGGCTGGCAGCGCAGCAGCCGCCGGATGGCCAGATAACTGCCGTAAATCGCGCCGTGCCGCTCGATGGCCTGCATCGCGTAGGTGGAGCAGGTCGGCGTAAACGGACAGCAGGGCGCGTGCATCGGGCTGAGAAACCGCCGGTAAAAGCGGATCAGCGCCAGCAGCAGGCGCCTGATCACGGCTGAGCCGCCGCCTTTGCGGCAGGCTGCCGCCTGTTCTGCCCGTCCGGCAGAAGCAGGTTCTGTTTGCGCAGCAGATACTGCATGGAACGGCCCAGCTTCTCAAACTCCGCCTCGGCAGACGGCTGGCGGGCAATGAACACATACAGCCCCGGCTTCATATTGGGCAGCAGCGGCACGCATGCGGCGCGCAGACGGCGCTTGATGCGGTTGCGCTGCACGGCGCAGCCGAGCTTTTTGCCCACCGAGAAGCCCACCTTGAGCGCCGGGCCGCGCACATAGAGCATCACCATTTCCCGCGTTCCGGCGGACGAACCCCGGCGATAGACATATTTGAACTGCGCGTTCTTTTTCAGGCTGTAAGTTCTTTGCAAATTAACAACGCTCTCCTCGGTTGACGCCAAAAACGGCAAATGAAAGAAAAAGGCCCGCTCCCGGTCTTTGCCGGGCCGGACCGAACGCTTTGGGATAAGCCCAAAACGGGTGCCGCCGATTGGCGGGCGCTGATTGTGAGTTCAATCAGACGGGATTGGAAACGGTCAGCTTCGCGCGGCCGCGGGCGCGGCGGCGGGCAAGAACCTTGCGGCCGTTCTTGGTGGACATACGGGAACGGAAGCCATGCACCTTCGCGCGCTGGCGCTTCTTGGGCTGATAAGTTCTGACAGACGATGCCATTGTTACACACTCCTATCATCAAGTGAATTTGAACAAATGTAGAATCGCGCCGCGGCAGGCGGCACGTTGTTCCATGCGAAAGCGATTATAGTATACTTCACCCGCCGCGTTGAAGTCAAGAAGAATTTCCTGTAAAAAGCGGATAAAACCATATTTTCCGCGAAATCCGGCTTCATCGGGCGTCAGACGCGGAAAAAGGCGGAACATCCCGCCTTTTTCCAAGTTACCGCCCGAACCGTCAGGCTTTTCGTTTTTGACCAAGCAGCGCAAACACCGCCGTGCAGAGCGCGCAGAGCGCCAGCAGGCGCAGCGGCCTTGCGTCGTCCCCTGTCTCGGGCAGGTTCGACGTATCCGGCTTCGGGCTGACCTGAATTTCCGTCGTCAGCACCCGGCCGTCGTATGCGCCGCCCTGAAGCGCGACGGAAACCGTATGATTTCCTTTGCTGAGCCGATTGAGATAATCCCTGTGAATCGTCAGCAGGATGGAGCCGTTCTCCACGTCGTAATCCGCGCTGTCAAGCGGACTGCCGTCCACGGATACAGATTTGAAGTTCCCCGCGTCGAACCCGGAAATGCCTTCGCCGATATGCAGAATCAGGTTCTCCTGCGCCATATTTTCCATGTAGGCCGCGCTTCCGCGCATCCGAATTTTCGGATCGGGCGCCGGGGTCGGCGCAGGCGTGGCTGTCGGCGCAGCCGTCGGAGTTGCCGTCAGTGTTGCCGTCGGCGCAGCTGTCGGAGTCGCTGTCGGGGTTGCTGTCGGCGTAGCCGTCGGTGTGGCTGTCGGCGTAGCCGTCGGGGTTGCCGTCGGTGTCGGCGTGGGAGCCGCGATCGTGAAGTTGGTATTGTCATTCTCGTTTATTTTTAAAGATTTAAAACCTTCGCCGCCTCCGCGCACTGGATAACGCACGCTTCCCGTCACACCCGTCACCCGGTAACGCCCCGGCTTCAACGTATAGGGAATCAGAATGCCCAGCTGATGCTCTATCATATTTCCCTGCTCATCAAACCGCGCATACGAAATTGCAGGGTCCCGATCGATCGTTGGATTGGTCACCACCGTCGGTTCGTTGGTATCCTCGTTCGTGATTGTGAACGAAACGTTGCTCAGCGATACATCGTCTATGGTCATAGTCGGTGACGGCGGATTTCCTATGTTCATCGCAAACAAAATCCGCAGCTGCCCGCTCTCGGGGCCCGGCTGCCCCGGCTCCACGCCGACGATGCTCAAATCCCCCTGCACACAGCCCGACAGCAGAAGCAAGGCCCCCAACAGGAGGAGCACAAGCGCCGCCCGTTTTCCTCTATTTTTCATGGCCTGACGTCCCTTCTTCGTTATAATAATATTTATCATATTCATTATAGCGGCCCATGACGCCGATGTCAATTCAATTCCTGTTCATTTTTTTCACGGCCCGTTTTCGGTTTTCCTCTGTCTTGACTTTATCCCGCCAAACAGCGTATAATAAGGCCAAATTGGGGTTTTGCCATCGGGTTTCGCTGGCATGCCTTGCCGATTTCCGCGCGTGCGCGCGTTTTTCCATCCACTTTATAAGGAGGCGTATTCTTTTATGCGTCGTATTGGTGTTTTGACTTCCGGCGGAGATTCTCCGGGCATGAACGCCGCCGTCATGGCGGTTGCGAAATCCGCGCGCTACTATGGCATGTCCCTCATCGGCATCAAGCGCGGCTACAACGGCACGCTCTGCAAGAGCCACCACATCGAGGATGACATGGTCGAACTGGATCTGGATACCATTCTGGATATCGCCGACCAGCCGGGCACATATCTGCGCACCGCGCGGTGTCTCGACTTCCTGCGCCCCGAAATGCGCGTACACGCGGCCAACAACATCCGCGAAATGGGCATCGAGGGCATCGTCGTCATCGGCGGCGACGGCTCGTATCACGGCGCGATGGGTCTGTGCGAGCTGGGCATCCCCTGCGTGGGCATCCCCGGCACCATCGACAACGACTTGGCCTATACCGAGATGACGCTGGGCTATGACACCGCCGTCAACTCCTGCATCGACGATATCCGCGCCATCCGCGCGACCAGCCGCTCCCACGACCGTCCGGGCGTGGTGGAGGTCATGGGCCGCCACTGCGGCGATATCGCGCTGAAAGCTGCCGCCGGTTCCGGCGCGGAAATCTGCCTCGTGCCGGAGGTGTCGTGGTCGATTCAGGAAGCCGCCGACCGCCTCTCCCGTCTCATCGACATGGGCAACCCTCGCGCAACCGTCGTCGTCGCCGAGGGCGCGTGGGATTCCATGCAGCCCGCCGACTGGCGGCGCTACCTGATCGAGTCCGGCGTAAAGGGCATTCACGAAGACGACCCGATCAACACCGAAAAGCTCGCGCTGCTGCTCAAGCATAAATGCAAGTGCGAAGCGCGCCCAACCGTGCTCGGCTATACCCAGCGCGGCCGCACGCCGTCCGCTTACGACAGCTGGTTTGCCTTTGAAGCGGGCAACCTCGCCGTCAATCTGCTCCGCAACGGCATCGGTAACCAGGTCATCGGCATTAAGGATGGCCGTGTCTATTACCTGCCCATCGCCGAAGCCCTCAAGCAGAAGCGTGAGTTTAACCTTTCCCTGTATAATATGATCAATTCGCTGTAATCCGGGTATCGATGGGGCTGTTCATGTGCAACAGCCCCATTCTTATCCAAAGCGGCCTGAGGCCGCCCGCGCTTCCGCCAAAGTCTGCAAGTCCCAACGTCTTGCGCACGCGGATCTTTTTATGCTGTTTCCCATAATTCAAAAAGCGGCCTGAGGCCGCCCGCGCTTCCGCCAAAGTCTGCAAAATCCGACGTTCCGCTCGCGCGGGTCTTTTTTACGCCACTTCCCATGATTCAAAAAGGAGCATCCCATGTTTGCCAGAAACCAATGCTTTGAAATGACCTGCGAATCCTTCGGTCAGGATGCTCAGGGCGTCTGCCGCCATGAGGGCATCGCCGTATTCGTTCCCGGCCTTCTTCCCGGCGAACGCGCGCTGGTGCGCATCGTCAAGCCGGAAAAGCGCTACGCTTTTGGCCGCATGGAAAAACTGCTGGAAAAAAGCCCTGACCGCACCGAGCCGTTCTGCCCGATCTATAAACGCTGCGGCGGCTGCGTCTGCCAGCACATGACCTACGAAGCCTCTCTCGCTTTCAAGCGCCAACAGGTGCAGGATCTTTTGGCGCGCGTCGGCGGGCTTTCCATCGAAGTGCCGCCCGTTCTGGGCATGGAGCATCCCTTCGGCTACCGCAATAAGGGCGCGTATCCCGTCGCACAGATCGGCGGCGCGCCCGCCTGCGGCTTCTTCGCCCCGCGCAGCCACGATCTCGTCCCCCTGCCCGAAAACGGATGCGCCATTCAGGGCGAGGATTCCGCCAAGGCCACGCAGGCCGTGCTGACGTGGATGCGCCAGCACAACGTGCCCGCCTACGACGAACTGACCGGGCGCGGCCTCGTCCGCCACATCATGACCCGCTCGACCACCTCCGGTGAGCTGATGGTCGTCGTGGTCGTCACCCGCGCGGACATCCCAAAGGCTGACCGCCTGGTTGAGCTTTTGCGCGCCGTCGTTCCCGGTCTGTGCAGCGTCTGCCTGAGCGTCAACAGCCGACGCACCAACGTCATCCTCGGCACGGATATCCGCGTGCTCTGGGGCAAAGCCGCGATGGAAGACACGCTCTGCGGCCTGCATTTTGCCGTGTCCCCGCTCTCCTTCTTCCAAGTCAACCCGAAGCAGACCGAAAAACTATACGGCCTTGCGCTGGATTACGCCGGTCTGACCGGAAACGAAACCGTTGTGGACGCTTACTGCGGCGCGGGAACGATCTCCCTGCTGCTGGCTCGGAAAGCGAAAAAAGTCATCGGCATTGAAATCGTGCCGGAGGCCATCCAAAATGCCAACGAAAACGCCGCGCGCAACAACATCGCCAACGCCGAGTTCCGCGTCGGCGCGACAGAAGAGCTGCTGCCCCAACTGGTCGCCGACGGCCTTCGCCCCGACGTCATCGTGCTCGATCCCCCGCGTAAGGGCTGCGACCCCGCCGTTTTACAAGCCATCATCGCCGCCGCGCCCAAACGCGTGGTCTATGTCTCCTGCGGCGCACCGACTCTTGCCCGCGACGCCAAGCTGCTTGCCGAGGGCGGCTATGCCGCCGAAAAGGTTCAGTGCGTCGATATGTTCTGCTGGACGGGCGCGGTGGAAACTGTTATGTGCTTTTCCAAAGAAACATATCCACATCGCTCTGTGAAGGTCGAATTCCCGCTTGAAGGGCTGAGTGTCGCTCAGCTTCAGGGGAGCGCGACCTATGAGCAGATCAAGGCGTATGTTCTCGAGCACAGTGGTCTCAAGGTTCCTCCCCTGTACATCGCACAGGTCAAGCAGAAATACAGGATCATCGAGCGGGAGTGCTACAACAAGCCCAAGAGCGAGGATGCAAAGCAGACCCAGTGTCCGCCGGACAAGGAAGCTGCGATTGTCGAAGCGCTCAAATTCTACGGCCTGATTGCCCCTTGAGTATTTCTCATACGCGCATTATTCCCAATACATTCACCAGACACAGAGCGTCATCATGCAAAAGGAGCCGGCCAGCGCCTGATTTGAGTGCTGGTCAGCTCTCCGGCTCTTCGTAAGCTCCTAACCTATTTGATTCGTGATGCGTCGTCACATCTTCTGCTTTCGTTTTCGAATATAGATTACACTGTCTATCGGATCTATCCTGGTTCTAGATACACCATCAACCTGAACCGCTATACTGATAGAGAATTCTTTGATATCGGCAACCTCCCCGCCAGATACTTCTTCTCCCATAAAGTATTTTGCGTCAACAACATCGCCAACTTTTAATTCTGACAGAACCG
>ENA-UEPH01000748-UEPH01000748.1-human-gut-metagenome-genome-assembly--contig:-NODE-748-length-36332-cov-9.798207_pt1 | contig 36332 bp, 40 predicted proteins | sample MGYA00242891_ERZ507898 | MGnify/ENA primary metagenome ERZ507898 (study PRJEB26167, sample SAMN06115411) | human gut metagenome | host: Homo sapiens | place: China:Guizhou | collected 2014-10-15...
AGAAACCCTTGAAATACTAACCCCCGTAGCCCATAGACTTGGTATCTATAAAATCAAGAGCGAGCTAGAAGACCTCTCATTACGATACCTAAAACCAGATGCCTATTTTGACATTGTAGAAAAACTAAATCAAAAGAAAGTCGAACGAGATGCCGCGGTTAGCAAAATGATGGACGAAGTGTCCAGCCTTTTAAAAGAACACAACATTCCCCACGAAATAAAGGGCCGTAGTAAAAGCATTTATAGCATATACAACAAATTAGCCAAAGGAAAACCATTCAGTGACATATATGACATCTTAGCACTTAGGGTATTCGTGGACACCGAGCAGGAATGCTACATAGCCCTAGGTTTAATACATTCAAAATACAAACCAGTTCCCAAGAGATTCAAAGACTACATCGCCATGCCCAAAACCAACCTATACCAATCATTACACACAACAGTATTTGGCATAGATGGTGAACTGTTTGAAATACAAATTAGAACCTATGAGATGGATAAAATAGCAGAATACGGTATTGCCTCCCATTGGTCATACAAAGAGCACAAAGACGGAGCAACTGCTTCAAAAGATATCATGGAACAGAAACTTCAAATATTCAGAAACATCATCGAACTAAATGAAGACTCATCAACTCCTGAAGAATTTGTATCATCAGTAAAGAAAGACATTCTATCAAGTGATGTAATTTATGTCTACACACCAAAAGGTGATGTAATCGAACTACCAGAAGGCAGCACTCCAGTAGATTTTGCCTATAAAGTTCATAGTGAAGTAGGGGATCGCATGATAGGAGCCATTGTCAATGATAACATAGTCCCCCTAGACTACAAATTAAATACCGGCGACATCATTAAAATAAATACCAACAAAGCAAGTACACCAAGTAAAGACTGGCTATCATTTGTTGTTACAACCGGAGCAAAAAACAAAATCAGAGCCTACTTCAGTAGACTAGAAAAAGATGAAAATATCGAAAAAGGCAGTGACGCACTAGAAAAAGAATTACGGAAAAATAATCTATCAATAAACGAATTTTTAACCAACAAAAACATCGACATCATCCTAGACGAACTAAAACTAAAAGATATCGATGACCTATATGTCAACATAGCCCTAGGTAAATACACTCCAAATCAAATAATAAAAATAGTTAACAAACCCGAAGAAGAAAAAGTAGACATCGCCGCTAAAATTAACGAAACAAACTATAGCAAAACAAGTTTTTCCAATAACGATGTCCTAGTAGAAGGTATGAATGAAATAAAAGCCAGCCTAAGTTCCTGTTGCAAGCCAATTCCAGGAGACAACATCATAGGATACATCACTAGAGGATCAGGTATAACAGTTCATCGTAGTACCTGCAGAAACATCATTGACATTGACGAAAGACTAATCAATGTCAAATGGAATGATAATGTTACCAAAAAGTATCCTTCAGATATTCTAGTATACACAAACACCTTTGACAATCTACTAGATATAATCACAAAAGCCTCTTCCAGTGGTATCATCATAGATAGCATCTCCACAATTAACAAGAGTGATTACAAAGTCTACAATATGACAGTTCTAGTAGAAAACAAAGATAAACTAGAAAAATTCATCAACGATTTATTAAACCTAAATTTCGTTCAAAAAGTAGAAAGAAGTGTTAATTAATGAAAGTATTAGTACAAAGAGTAACATCTGCAAATGTCAAAGTAAACAACAAAGTAGTAGGAGAAATAAATAGAGGAATACTCTTATTAGTAGGCTTTACTCAAAGTGATACCACAAAAGAAATAGACTACATGGTAGATAAAGTGATAAATCTTCGTATATTTGATGATGAGAATGGTGTGATGAACAAAAGCTTACTTGACACTGAGGGTAGCATCCTATCAGTTAGTCAGTTCACTCTATATGCCGATAGTTCCAAAGGCCGCAGGCCATCATACATAAATGCCCTAAATGGAGACAAAGCCATAATTCTATATGATGAGTTCAATAAAAAGTTAAAAGAAAAAAACGTCAAGGTAGAGACCGGTATCTTTGGTGCTTATATGCAAGTAGAACTAATAAATGATGGTCCAATTACCATAATGCTAGAGAAGTAGAGTTATCTACTTTTTTCTTTTATTCCTCTCGTGCCTATAGTCACTCAAGGTTTTCTAATGCCTAAGGTCATTAGAAAAAAAGTTTAGAGCCTGTAGTCTCTAAACTTAAGTATTATTTTATTTAGTTTTTTTTAAAGTATATGCATTTTTAGAAATTTTTTCTAGCTCTTCATATTCTGGTAACTGTAGTCCCCAACTTGATAAATAATTAGTATAATCATTGCACTCATTAATTTGTTTAATAAATCTCTTAGCTTCTCTTAATGCCTTTTTATCTTTTCCATTTTCTAAATATATTGAAACATCTTTAATAACATCAAACCAGCCTCTGACATGTCCTTTAATCATAAATTCTTTTGCTAATAAATAAGTTATAACATAACTATGATTTTTAAAATATATATTTTTTGTTTCTAAAGTGTCTACAGTCATATGATATTTAGATTTACCAATATAAAATTCATCTATACTTTGAAAAGTTTCTTCAGTTTGCTTTTCTATTTCACCATCGGTGAATATTATTGTTTTAATACGTTCATCCTCAATAGGTTTAGCATCCTTATCTACTTTACCAGTACTTGGATCAGGCCAAGCAGGGAAATGGTATGTTACCCTTGTTACTTTTAATGGTTCATTTTCTTTTAATTCTCTAATTTTCATAATCTTCCTCCTATAACAATTTAATATTGTAGCAGATTTACACTTTTTTGTAAACCATAATTATTATTAAAATTATAAAATAGCTAGCCTGTATTATTGTCATAATATAAAAAATATTGTATAATCAACTAGGAGGCTAACATGATAAAGATAGAAAACATATCAAAAAAATTTATTAAAGAAATAAAGAATAAAGAAAAAATAGAGTTCTATGCAGATAAAGACATTACTTTTGAAGCAAAAGATGGAGAGATACTAGGTATCCTTGGCCCTAATGGAGCAGGAAAAACAACATTGCTTAGAATGATATCCGGTATTATGACTCCTTCCAGTGGTACCATCACCATTGATAACTTAAACTATAAAGATAATGAATTAGAAATCAAGAAAAGAATATCTTTTTTAACAGGAAATACCAAATTATATAAAGATCTATCAGCTTATGAATTACTTACTATGTGTGGTGAATACTATGGTTTAAGTACAAAAGAAATAAATAATAGAATAAAAGACTTAACAGATAGATTTAAAATGAAAGACTTTTTATATCAAAGAATAAGTTCACTATCTACTGGGCAAACTCAAAGAGTATCAATAGCTAGATGTTTAGTACATAACCCTAAATACTATATTTTAGATGAACCCACTAGTGGGTTAGACATCATATCTAGTAAAGTAATACTAGATACCATCAAAGAAGAAAGAAATAAAGGAAACTGTATCTTATATTCAACTCATTATATGGAAGAAGCAGATACTATATGTGACCAAATAATATTTATAAATAAAGGTAAAATTATTGCTACGGGTACTCCAAGTGAAATAAAAAAGAAAACAAATACCAATAATTTAAGAGATGCCTTTTTTGCATTAGCGGGTGATAGTGATGAATAATATAAAAATAACTATTAAAAAAGAATTAAGATCGGTAATAAGAGATAAAAAATCATTACTTATGATGGCACTAACCCCATTATTTATTCCAATATTTGTAATATTAATGTCTTATATGTATGAAACATTAACTAGCAATAACAAAGAAACAAAATATCAAGTAGGAGTAAATTATAATTTAAGTACTACCGAAAAAGAATTATTAAGTCCTGATATAGAAGTAACTAAATATAATAGTCAAAAAGACATGGAGGAAGCCTATAAAAAAGATAACATTATAGCCTATATCACTAAAGAAAATAATAACTATAATATATATGCTAATAGTAAAACAGAAGATGGTAGTATAGTTCTAATGTACATAACAAATTATTTAGATAGTTATAATAATTATCTAGGGCAAAATTACTTATTAGAAAATAACATTGATATAAGTAAAGTATATAATAACATTAACTATACTACTAATGAATTAAAAGGAGAATCAATGTTTGCTAGTGAAGTAGTTTTAATGGCTATAACTTTCACAATAATGGCTATAACACTATCAAGTATCTATGCTTCAACCGATAGTACCGCTGGTGAAAAAGAGCGTGGTACTCTAGAGACCATTCTTACATTTCCAATAGCAAGAAAAGAATTAATATTAGGCAAATACTTCTCAATATGCATATCAGGTATTATCACCATGTCAATAGGAGTAATCTTATCTATAATATCATTATTTTTTGTAAAAAATAACTTTACTATCTATGATAATGTCGTATTTAATATAACTCCTATCACAATAGTTTTAACTATCATCATATTAATATTTTATACACTATTCATATCAGGTCTATGTATAGCAATAGCAAGTTTTACTAAGACTTTCAAAGAAGCACAAAGTGCTCTTACTCCAATAAGTTTAATTACTTGTGTACCAATGTTTTTAAGTATGCTAAATATTAATTTAAATGGTATATTAAACTTTATCCCAATAGTAAATCATACCATAGTAATAAATGATATTTTAACTGGTACAATAAACACTAATAACATATTAATAACAATAATATCATCAACTATTTACATAATAATATTAATATCATTAATAAGTAAAATATATAAGAGTGAAAAAATCTTATTTAATTAAAGTATTATGCAAAAAGAGTTCCTTCACTGTGTCCAATGCAAAATCCCTAGACTAACGTCCAAAACGTTCAGTGATACAAACTCTTTTCACAAAGTAATATATTACAAAATTAGTAAAAAGTCAATTACCTTATTTGAATTACCCAATTAGTCCATAAAAAAATAACAAAATACAATTGACAACATCCCAGATAAATTATATAATAAATATAGATTTTCTATTACTATGAGTGACAAATAGTATATAAAAAGATAGAAACGGTTGGTCCCGATAAAAACCAAATAAAAGAGCACATTAGTGAAGTAGGGTGGCACCGCGGATATATATTCGTCCCTATAAATTATTAATGTGTTTTTATATTATTAGAAGGGAAGGATAAATATGAAAAACAAATACAGAACAATCTATTGCGGTGAAGTAACTACTGCAAATATTGGTGAGGAAATAAGAGTGGCAGGCTGGCTTGAGCAAAAGAGAAATCTAGGTAGTCTAGTATTCATGACACTAAGAGATGAAACAGGTGTAATACAGCTAATTAGTGAAGATATCGAAAGTTTTAAAGATATAACTAGAGAAAGTACTATGACTGTAACTGGAACAGTAAGACATAGAGCAGAAGGTATGACTAATCCAAATATGAAAACTGGTGAAGTAGAAGTACTAGTATCATCTTTTGAAGTATTAGGAGAAGCTCTAAATGTCTTACCATTTGAGATTAACAGAAGTACTGATGCATTTGAAGATACCAGATTAAAATACAGATATCTAGACTTAAGAAATCCAAAAGTACATGATAGAATACTATTTAGAACAGAAGTACTAGATTACATGAGAAAAATAATGAAAGAGATGAAGTTTACTGAAATACAAACTCCAATCATTACAGCTTCATCACCAGAAGGAGCAAGAGACTTCATAGTACCATCAAGAAAGTATAAAGGAAAATTCTATGCACTTCCACAAGCACCACAAATATTTAAACAATTACTTATGTGCTCAGGATTTAATAGATACTTTCAAATAGCCCCATGTTTTAGAGATGAAGATCCAAGAAGCGATAGATTATATGGAGAATTCTATCAATTAGACTTAGAAATGTCTTTTGCTACTGATGAAGATGTCTACGAAGTAGGAGAAAAAATCTTTCATGATATATTCACTCACTTTAGTGATAAAGAAGTATCTCCAAGACCATTTAGAAGAATACCATATAGAGAAGCAATGTTAAAATATGGTTCAGATAAACCAGACTTAAGAAATCCACTAATAATTGAAGATATTACTGATATCTTATCTAAGAGTACTTTTGAACCATTTAAAACATCACATATTAGAGGTATAACAGTAACTAATATAGATAAATCTAATTCATGGTACAAATCTATGGAAGAATATATGAAGAGTGTAGGAGCAGTAGGCCTATCATACATTAAAGTAAATGAAGATATGACCTTTAAGTCTTCAATTGATAAATTCCTAGATGATAGTCTAAGAAAAGAACTAATAGATAAATGTCATCTAGTTCCAGGTAGTGCTTTATTCGTACTAGCGGATTCTAAAAATAAAATAAATAAATTAGCAGGTCTTCTTAGAATAAAACTAGGAAGTGAACTAGATCTAATTGATAAGAATAAATATGAATTCTGCATAGTAAACGATTTCCCTATGTATGAATATAATGAAGAAGATAATAAATATGACTTTGGTCATAATCCATTTAGTATGCCTCAAGGAGGACTAGAGGCTTTAAAAGAAGATAATCTAGAAAATGTTCTTGCATATCAATATGACTTTGTATGTAATGGTTATGAGATGGCTTCAGGAGCCGTTAGAAACCACGATATTAAGATAATGAAGAGAGCCTTTGAACTAGCAGGGTATACAGAAGAAGATGTTGAAACAAAATTCAGAAGCTTATATACAGCTTTCCAATATGGTGCTCCTCCTCATGCAGGAATGGCTCCTGGTATTGATAGAATATTAATGCTACTTAAGGATGAAGAAAACATAAGAGAAATGGTCGCTTTCCCACTAGGAGCAAATGGCGCTGATGCTATGATGGGCTGTCCTGGTGAAGTATTTGAAAAACAACTTAGAGAAACACATATCAAGGTAAGAGATTAATTAATAGGGGGCAAAGTTATGAATAAAGATTATGCAATAATATTTCAAAAATTTGAACATGAAGAAGTGGAATATTATTTACCAATAGATGTAACAGAGGGTATATACTTAGAAAAAAATAATACATTTACTGCCCATAATATTACTCTAAAACATATAATAGCAGGAGAAGACTATGGCTATTGTAATAGAGAAAACATAACAGCATTAATAAATAAATATAAATATATGCCTATGTTTATAGCTAAAAAAATAATATTAAATGAATTAAGAAAAACAACCTATGTTAGAGCGGTAAATGAGAAAAACATACCGATAATATTATTTCAAGAAAAAGAAGAAGGTAATATTTTAATGGAAGAAGATATAGCAAATTACTATATAAGATATTTTCCTGAAGTCATTACATATGAAAATAGTGAAAAAGAAACACCGCAAAATATAGAAATAGACATAAATAAAATATATAGTGAAATAAAAAAGAAAATTCCAAATCAAGATAATCATATCAAAGAAATACTATCTATTATCTGGAGAGACTTCAACAACTATCAAAATATCAAATCAAGAAGTATACTAATTAATGGTGAAAAAAGTTCTCCTAAAAAAGAAATATTTAATATAATTGAAGACAATATAAATATTCCAGTACTAAATACAAGTGCTATAAATAAATATAAAAATAATGTAACACTAAATACAGTTAATGATATCTTAATTAGTCTCTTAAAGAAATGTAATTATGATATAAAGAAAGCTGAGACAAGTATTATTGTAATGGATGATATAGATACAATAACAATATTAGATCAAAACGATGCTAGATTATTTGGTGAATATCAAACAGATCTAATTAGATTAATTAATGGTCTACCATTTACTATAGAAATAGATGGTGATAGTTATACAATAGATACTAGTAAAATGCTTGTAGTTCTAATGGGAGATTTCATGAAATATGAAGAAGAAATACCTACAATTAAAGGCTTTTCTAATACTTCAAATAATCAAAGTAAGCAAATGACAAAAATTGATTATCTTAATGAAGGTCTACTAGAAGATTTAGTTATATCTATTCAGAATATTATTGAATTAGATAAACCTACTACTAAAGAATATATTGCAAATATAAATAAAGATGAAGATAATTCTTTAAATATTTCTAAGAAATTTCTAGAAAGTTTAAATATTATGTTAACTGTAGAAGAAACTGCTATTAAGAGAATATCTGAAGTTATAGAGAAGAATGGTTATGCTGAAGGTCAAATTAATGAAATAATAGATAAGGCTTTAGCATTAGCGGCTTTTGAAATTGCTACTAATCCAAATACTTACGAAGAACTTATTATTAGTGAAGATACTATTAGTGATAATAGTAAATATAAATTAATTAAGAGAAAAAAATAATTTCTCTTTTTCTTTATATCCCCTTAAGCCTGTAGTCTTTCGGGGCATAAGTGAGTCTAAGGTCTCACTTATGAAAATATTTATTATCATCTTTATCTCAGTATTAAATATTTTGCTTATATATAATAGTTATAGTATAATGTACAATTATTGTCAAATAATAATATATCTATTGAATATAAAATATACCTATGATATAATTAAGATACCTAGAGGATACGACATCTTTAGTATAAAACCGACTAAAGATATTAAACGGGGAGCTAATATAGTTTATGTGTTGAATACCTATCATTGATAGGGATCCTAATTAGACTATTGTGCTGACCCACCTGTGACTTACGCCGCGGGTTTTATCTTACAGAGTCGGTCCATCTGGGTCTTTTTTTTATTCTTAAATTATGATATACTAATATACGTGAGGTGTAATAATATGAAGGAAATAAAAAATAAAACAATATATACTCCTGATAATGTAAAAAAATTTCTTGAAGTATATTATTTTGAAAAAGTAAAAGTACCAAGATTAATAATAAATATTTTAATACTATTAGTAATTATCTATTTCTTCACCAAAGATAATAGAGTATTACTAGATTATACAACATTTATATTTTGTTTATTTGGGGTTATAGAACTAAATACCACTATGTTACCAAAATTAAATTATCATAAATTAGAAAAGGCTAAAGATAGTGTCTTAAATACCAAGATAGAATATCTATTTAAAAAGAATAACTTCAAACTAAGTTCTAATAAAGATGAATATATAGACTATAGTTCATTATATAAAGTATTAGAAACAAAAGAAGCATATTATTTATACATAAATAAATCTAGAGCATTAATCGTAGATAAAAAAGATATGTCAGATAGTGATATTACTAATCTTACTAATACTTTAAAAGAAAAAGTACCAAGATATAAGGAAAAATAATATGTTTGAAAGAGAAATAAATCTAATTGGTGAAGATAATTATCTTAAACTAAAAAATAGTAATATCTTAGTAATAGGAGTAGGTGGAGTAGGTGGTTATGCTGTCGAGACACTAATAAGAAGTGGTATAGAAAACATTACACTAGTAGATTATGATAATATTGATATATCAAATATCAATAGACAAGTAATAGCCCTATCTTCAAATATTGGTAATAGTAAGGTAGAAGAATTTAAAAAAAGAATACTAAGTATAAATAGTAATGTCAAAGTAAAAATAATTAAAGAAAAAATAAATGAAGATAATATAGATTTATTATTTGAAGAAGATTATGACTACATAATAGATGCTTGTGATACCATGATAGTAAAGAAATTATTAATAAAGATGTGTCATAAGAAACATATAAATCTAATAACTGTCTGTGGTATGGGTAAGAAATTAGATCCCACTAAAGTAAAAATAAGTGATATTAGAGATACAAATTATGATCCACTAGCTAAAGCCTTAAGAAAATATGTCAAAGACGAAAAATTTAGAGATAAAGTAATATGTATATCAAGTACCGAAGAACCTATAAAAACAAATAAAACCATGGTTACATCAATGATGATGGTACCAAGTACTGCTGGTATATATGCAGCATCTTATGTAATAAATAGTATTATAAAAGAGAATAAATAATATTTTTATTCTCTTTTTACATAGTATCTAGTTTATCCATAATATCTTTTAATATTTTTTCGTTCTTATTCTCTTTAGGATGATAATATTTCTTACCAAGTAATACATCAGGTAAATACTGCTGCCTTACATAATCATTTTTATAAAGATGCGGATATTTATAATCATTAGAAGGATTTCTTAAATGTTTAGGAACATCACCAACATTACCGCTTCTAACATCATTTAAAGCTTCATCAATCGCAGCTTCCGCACTATTACTTTTAGGAGATAAAGCAAGTTCAATAACAATTTCTGCAAGTGGTATTCTAGCTTCAGGTAGTCCTAGTCTTAAAGCACTATTAATCGCAGCATCTACTCTTGGACCCATACTAGGATTAGCAAGACCAATATCTTCATAGACAATAACAGATAATCTTCTTACAATAATATCCAAATCTTCAGCCTCAAGTAATCTAGCCAAATAATGAAGACTAGCATTAACATCACTACCTCTAATCGATTTTTGAAAGGCTGAGATAATATTATAATAATTATCGCCATTCTTATCAATAAATAAATTAGGTTTATTATTAATCTTCTTAATCAAATCAATATCTATCTTCTTATCAGAACTACTATAATAGGCTATTTCAAGAATATTATAAGCAAATCTTAAGTCTCCTGAAGAAATACTTGCTAGATAATTAACGGTATCTTCATCCATACAAATACCCTCTAAAATATTAGATTTAATAGCTCTTTTAATACCATCTTTAATATTATCTAAAGTAAGTTCTTTTAATTCAAATAACTGGCATCTACTTCTAATCGCAGGATTAATAGCATGATATGGATTAGCAGTAGTCATACCAATCAAAGTAATAAGACCAGACTCTAAATAAGGCAGCAATATATCCTGCTTATCCTTATTTAATCTATGTATCTCATCTACTAGTAAAATCATCCCATTATATAACTTAGCCTCTTCAATAACAACATCAAAATCCTTCTTATTATTAATAACAGCATTAAGTGATCTATAATTCATTCCCATTTCATTAGCAATCGCAGTCGCTATACTAGTCTTACCAATACCAGGATGACCATATAATATCATAGAAAACAATTTCTTATTCTTAACTAAATTATATATAATCTTATCCCTGCCCACTAAATGTTCTTGACCAATAATATCATTAATACATTTCGGCCTTAATTTTACTGATAATAATTCTTCCATAACATCACCTAAACATATTAATTATATCATTTTAAAGTATTATTGACAATAAATATATTCTGTTATATAATATAAAACTACTGAAAGGGGAATATTATATGTCAGAAACAACACTTAAATTATTAGAATTAATAAAAGAAGGAAAAAAGTTAAATGAAATATGCACTGAACTTAATAAAACACCTAAACAAATATTTAATCATTTAACACTATTAAAAAACAAGGGTTATTTATTTAATAGAAAATATTACTATTTTGGAGGAGAAATATCATATATACCACAAGTAGACTATTTATATTCAAATGTTAAACCAGAAACATATCTAACTACTTCACAAAATTGTAATAGAGTAAAGGCTGTAGTTATATCAGATACTCATATAGGAAGTAAATATGAAAGACTAGATTTATTAAATGAAATATATAACTATTGTACTAAAAATGGAATATATACAATATTTCACTGTGGTGATATAATAGATAATTCTGTATCAGATGAACAAGTTCCAAGATTAGAAAGGGCAGAATATCTATTAAAAAATTATCCATTTGATAAGAATATACTAACATTTACCATACTTGGTAATCATGACGTAGCTTTATTAAAAGAAACAAAGCAAAATATAGCTGCAATGTTAGAGAATTATCGTCATGATATAGTAAATATTGGTTATATGCAAGATATATTAAAAATAAAAGAGGATTCTATAACATTGTATCATCCATTTACTATAAATTCATATCTTTGTGAAAAATGCAGTCAAAGTAGTCTAATACTTCAAGGACATTCACATAAATTTAAAATAGAAAATAATCCTTTATCAAACAATCTACACATAGTTGTACCACCACTAAGTGATATACCAGTAAATGATTATAGTTATCCTAGTGCATTAGAATTAGATATCCATTTTGATGATGGAAATATTACTAATGTAACTACAAAACAATTAATTTATCATAATAATAGTTTTGTTACAATAAATGAACTACAAAATTCTATCAAGAAAAAAGTTAAAACTGTATAAACTGTTACTGGTAAATAATAAATAAGAAAGTTAAAATAAATAATAATTAAAGTAAATAGAATTGAAACTATTTACTTTTTTTGATATAATTTATATGAAAGTAGTGAGTATATGAAGTATAGTTTTGATAGTAAAACAAGAGTATTGATAATATTATTATCTATGTTTATTGGAGCAGTCTTTGGTTATATATATGAAGTAATCTTTTATAAAATAGATACAGGTTATTTTATTAACCGTGGTACTACATTTGGGCCATGGATACCAATATATGCTTATGGTACTTTATTAATATATTTAACCACTAATAAAGTAAAAGATAAACCTATATATGTATTCTTAATTAGTGCTCTAGTGAGTGGTATATTAGAATATACCATTGGTTATACATTATATCACATAAGTGGTACAAGACTATGGAACTATAATACTGAGATATTAAACTTTGGTAATATAAATGGTTTTGTCTGTCTAAGATCAGTATTATTCTTTGGTATAGCAGGATTATTTCTAATGTATCTAGTAATACCATGCATAGAAAGACTTGCTCTTAATATATCCAAGAAGAAGTTTAGTATTATCAGTATAGGATCATTCTCTATGTTTTATGCTGATACTATATATAATCATATAATAAGTAAAATAATAAATTATCTAAAATAAGAAAGTAAGTGATATCTTGATAAATATAGATAAGTTAAATATAAAAAATAAAAAACTATTATCAGACTATATAATAGAATTAAAAACAATTAAACAAAGAGATAAAGATACAACAGTAAATTCATATAGTGAAGATATATATAAATATTTAGAATATATGGAAAGTAAAAATATATCTAGTGCTTTAGATATAAGTTATAATAATTTATTAGATTATTTAAAATACTTAGATGATAATAAATATGAAGTATCTTCAGTAGCTAGAAAAATAGTATCTATAAAAGCCTTTCATAAGTATTTAAGCGAAAACTATAATGTAGTAGATATAAGTACCAAGATAAATACTCCTAAATTCTATAGAAAACTACCTAATATATTAACTATTGAAGAAGTAGATAATCTTTTAGATATAAAATTAGATACTCCATTTGATTACCGAAATAAGGCTATGTTAGAACTAATGTATTCATCAGGACTTAGAGTAAGTGAATTAATTAATCTAGAACTTAGTGATATAGATTTAAATAATAACTATGTAAGATGTTTTGGTAAAGGAAGTAAAGAAAGAATTGTACCAGTAGGAGAATACTCCTCTAAATATTTAAGTATCTATATTAATGAATACCGAGATAGTATGAAGAAGGGTTATTATACTGAGAAGATATTTCTTAATAATCATGGCAAAGAAATGACTAGACAAGGTTTCTTTAAGATTATTAAGAAAATTGCTAAAGATAAAGATATTAATAAGAATATAACTCCTCATATGTTAAGACATTCCTTTGCTACTCATCTACTAAATAATGGGGCCGATCTAAGAACAATACAAGAGATGTTAGGACATTCTAGTATCTCTACTACACAAATATATACAAATGTAACAAATGACATATTAAAAGAAAACTATGATTTATATAAAAGAAGGGACTGATTACAATGAAATTAAATAAATTAATGTTTAGAGAATATGATATAAGAGGAATATGGAATGAAGATATAACCGAAGAAGTATCTTATTATATTGGTAGAGCATATGCCACTAAATTATTAAGTTTAAAGAAAAATAAAATGATTGTCGGCTACGACAATAGATTAAGTTCTCCTATTATCGAGAAGAATCTAGTAAAAGGACTTACTGATGGTGGTGTAGATGTAGTAAGACTAGGTCTAGTTACCACACCAATGTACTACTATGCATGGGATAAATTAAATATTCACTGTGGTATAATGATAACAGCTTCGCATAATCCAAAAGAATATAATGGCTTTAAAATGTCATATAATGGCATTCATAACTGTTTTGGTAACGAAGTAGCAGAATTATACTATATAATACTAAATGGCATTTATAGCAAAGGAAATGGCTCTATAACTGATGCTAATATAAAAGAAGATTATATTAAGATGATAAATAGTCATATTAATATGGGTAGTAATAAATTAAAAGTAATATATGATTGTGGTAATGGTACTACATCTATCGTAGCCAAAGATATCTTTGTAAGTAATGATAATATAGAGTATATACCATTATTTGCTGAATCAGATGGGACATTCCCTAATCACCATCCTGACCCAGCAGTAGAATCCAATCTTACAATTCTAAAAGAAAAAGTAAAAGAATTAAATGCTGACTGTGGCATAGCCTTTGATGGTGATGGTGATAGAGTAGGAGTAGTCAATGAAAAAGGTGAGTTTGTTTCAATAGATAAATTTATGGTCATAATATGGCGTGATATTTATAATAAAATAGATAAAAAAGAAGGCTTCTATGACGTAAAATGTTCTAAGGTAGTAAGTGATGAAATGATAAAACTAGGACTTAAACCGATTGAAGTAAGAACAGGTAACTCTTATACTAAAAAAATATCAGTAGATAATAATTACCCATTCGGTGGAGAATTATCAGGACACTTATATTTTAGAGATAAATTTATCGGTACAGATGATGGTATATATGCTGGATTAAGATTAGTAGAAATACTATCACATAATCCTAAAAAAGTAAGTAAGCTTCTTGAAGGTATAACTAAGTATTATAATTATCCTGAAGGAAAGTTTACAGTCGAAGACTCTAAGAAAGATATTATTGTAAGTAGAGTAGAGGAGTACTGTAAGGAAAAAGGCTATAATTATTCTAAAATAGATGGTATTAAAGTACTATATGATGATGGCTTTGCCTTAGTCAGAAAATCTAATACAGGTCCTAATATAACCACTAGATACGAATCATCAAATAAAGAAAAACTAGAACTAATAAAACAAGAATTTGATAGTTTAATTATTAAGTATAGTAAAGAATAGAATAAATATGAATAAAAGAATAGAGTAGAGTACCCTATTCTTTTATTATTAAAATAAATCTTTAGAACTATTGTTATTCTTTTTACATGACTTACAATCATCTTTATGACATTCACAAGTAGTATCGTCATGTGTTTCGTCATCTTTATGACAATTACAGTCAAAAGTATTAGACTTATCTAATTTATTATTAGTTTTAGATTTCTTATCTTTTTTACTCATTTTAATTACCTCCATTAATATTATTAACAATAGGTAATATATTTATTCTTTAATTACTTAATATGAAAAAATTGGCATATTGTTCTTCTATTTATAGAAGTTAACATAATATTGATTATAGGAACTAAGATATTTTATTAAAAGATGATTAGTTGTTAAGCTAAAAATTACCAATAAAATATACTTATTTTATATATTAATAAATTATCTCTAAATATCTATATTCTTTAATTATAAATTATATTTATATTAATATTATTCTACATATATTTATCTTTTATGTATATAATAAAATTAACTACAATTATTATTTATAGTTAATTTTAAATGTATAATCGTTTATCTAAATAATTTTAAACTCTTTAGAATTATCATTTGATTTTATTATCTATTACTTCCCTATTTTTTAGTTAAAATTAAAGTAGGGGAAGTAAACTAAAATTTTTGAGCCATAATCTCAGCAATTTTATCTAAAACTTCACTAGCATTTCGCTCATCAATCTTAGTATAACCAAGTTCTCTTAATGCTTGTATTTTAGCGGTATTTAATTCTTGCGTACGAGATAATTTTTCTTCTTTTTTAGAAGCCAGCATATTTTCCCATTTTTTATGTGATTCAGCAAGTCTTGTTCTTGATGCTCCCCCATTACTATATAATGTCATCGCAGAGAACATAATACTTTCAAATACAAACTGATTATTCTCGTCAAATGCAAATTTATTTGGATCAGTATAACCATAATTTTTTGAGAAGTATGCCAAAATATATTTTAATTCTTTGATAGCATTTAGATTTTCAATAAAGTGATGTAAGTAGGTAACTGTGGCTAATGCCTCCCCTTCTCTACCTTTATTTTCTAATAGAACATTCTTAGACATTAATGTAATATCATTTATTAATTCTATTTCTTCTTTCTTTAATCCTGTTAAATCAACACAAGTTTTTTCTTTCTTTTCTTCTTCTTTAGCACTATCAAATATTCTACTTCCTACTGTTTGTAAATATTCCTTATTTATTTCTAAAGCAAGTATTTCATCAGCGCTCTTTACATTTAATAATTCAAATAGTAATTGACACTTTTCATTAGGTAATTTTGACAAGTCTGTACTATCTAGATAATTGTAAACCATTTGTCTAGATACTCCTAGATACTTAGCCAAGTTAACTTTGGAAATATTTGCTTTTTTTAATATTAAATTTATTTTTTCTACAACATTCATAATTATGTAAGCCTCCTATTGTTACCTATATATATTGTAACATTATTACTAAAAATATGTCAAGTAATTTGTCTAATTTAAAAAAATTACCAATTACTATTGATAACTTAAATATATATCTATAGCTTCTATATTATAGATATGTAGATATATTTATTTGAGACAATACTTTGGCTCAAATAAACACTCTAGAGCCTTAGATCTAGAGTGCATATAATAAATAATATTATTTTACTTCTTTAATAATTCCTCCACCTAGACAGATATCACCATCATATAATACACAGAACTGTCCAGGAGTAACAGCCTTAGACTTTACATAATTAAGTCTAAGCATATTGTTATCTAGATATTCAACATCGGTATTAATATCGGGCTGTCTATATCTAAATTTACAAGTACATTTATTAGGTCTTTCATCAGTTAAAAAGTTAAAATCTTCAATAACAGCGGTATTAGAAAATAAATACTTATTCTCATCACCAATAGCAATATATAGAATATTCTTATCTAAATCTTTCTTTACTACAAACATTCTATCTTCAGTACCACCAATATTTAAACCTCTTCTTTGACCAATAGTATAGTACATAAGACCAATATGTTTACCAAGTACTTCACCAGTATCAATATTTACAATATCACCAGGAGTATTAGGTAAATAATTCTCTAAAAACTGTGTAAAGTTTCTTTCACCAATAAAACATATACCCGTAGAATCTTTCTTCTTTGCAGTAATCAAATCATACTCTTCAGCAATCTTTCTAACTTCAGGCTTTTCTATATCTCCAAGAGGAAATAAAACATTCTTAAAGATATCTCTATTAACATAAGCTAAGAAATAAGATTGATCTTTATTCTTATCTTTAGCCTTAGCAAGCTTACCATCAATTAACTTAGCATAGTGTCCAGTAGCTATATAATCCGCTCCTAGCTCTTTAGCTTTCTTAACAAATAAATCAAACTTAATATATTTATTACACATAACATCAGGATTAGGAGTTCTTCCCTTTTTAAGTTCATCTAGGAAATAAGTAAAGACAAAGTCCCAGTACTCTTTAACAAAGTCTACTCTATGTAATGGAATACCAATTTTATTACAGACCTCTAAAGCATCATTATAATCTTGTTCCTGAGGACATATATTATTATTTAAATTAGGATTACCTAAATAATCATTATTAATAGTACTATCCCAATTTCTCATAAATAAACCTATTACATTATATCCCTGTTTCTTTAATATAATAGCGGCAACTGAACTATCTACTCCTCCAGACATACCTATTACTACTGATTTCATTTAATACACCTCTTCAGTTAGTAATTATATCATATTTTATAGTTTAAATAAATAGTTTTATTATTACTTTTAATAGAGATGGTAATAAATAAGCTTCACATAATGAAGATACTAGACATAGTATAATACATATACCAAAAACTAGAACATATTTCTTAAAAAACTTACCTAGATTTACTGTTTTATCTTTAATAAATATCATTTTAAATAAATACTTAGAGAATAGTAACGTATATACTCCCAGTATAAGGATTATAAGTATATTAATTAACTGACTTGGTATTACATATATTAATGAGGATAATATTCCTTTATATTTATATACTAAGATAAAGGAAGATATTGAAAAACCTATAGTAAAACTTTTCATATATATAAAGAAGATATTAAAGATAACTCCTATTATAGACATACCAAGTATCCAAGATAATATTATAAGTATCATACCTTCAATTAAACTATTTTTAAAAGAATTAAGATTATTAATATTATTAGTATTAATATTAGCCATAAAAGTACTAATCTCATTAATAACTTCTGACTTATCATTTTCATTTAGGACCATTAAGAAAAGAGATCCTGATATTATTCCAAGTACCACTATAAATATTACAAATAAATTTACTTTCTTATTAGGTAAAATTAGAGCAAGTCCACTATTTAATTTCTTATTCATTTCTTATCACCAATAAAGTATATTAATTAATAGTTGAAAATATTCTTAATATTTAGTATAATTAAATAGAGGTGTATAAATACTATGAGTAAGAAAAAGAAAAAAGTCAAAAATATCGGCTCTAAGATATTTGCTTATGTAATGCTTGCCCTAGCGGTAGTATCTGCATTAACATCAATAATAGCATATGCACTAGCCTAAACTAAGTGCTTTTTATTTTATCAATTAAAAAGTATACCTAAAATAGTATACTTATTTTTATTTAATAAATAGAAATAATAATAACATAGATACAACAAAGCTAACTACTCCAAGAAGGATGTAAGAGACAAAACCAGCATTATTTTTTTTATTACTTTGAAAAGTTTCTTTCTTCTTAGATTCAGTATCTACTATATCTCTTGTCATACTATTAAATGTTTCAGTTTCTATTTCTACAGTTTTATCAATTTTAGGTTCTTCATTCTTACCTACAACGAAATTAATACTAGGAGTCTCTACCATATCATAACTATTAAAGTGATCACTTTGTTTAACTAATTCTAGAATTGTTTTATACTCTATTCTATTATTATATCTAGATACAAACCAATTAGTAAATGTTTTAAATGAATCATTATTTATTATATAAATATTACTATTCACTTTAATATTATTCTTAGTGAGAAAAGCATAGGCATTATTAAAGATATTACCTAAATATCCATCTAATCTTTGATATAATACTAAATCTTCAACAGTTCTTATTCTATCTAATATACCATCATAAAATATTGGTAATACAAGAGTTACATTATAATTATCAATACTCTTATAATAATTAATAAGTTCTTCAGTAACACTCTCTAATGAATTTTTATTTAAATCATATGACTGATAGTTACCTTTTAATCTAAGAACAATATTAGTATCTGTATAATCAGTAAATGGAACTAGTATATAAAAGCCATAACTTGGTGTACTTATATAATAAATATTATGTTTATTTAATTTATAAATTAGTGTCTCTTTCATAATCTCTCCTACTCTACTATATAAGTATAACACATTCACAGTAACTTGTCATTACTTTTTATAAATTTTATTTTTTTATATTCACTATAAGCCTTACTATGTAAGTCTTATTAGTGCTATTTTTAGCCTGTAGTCTAAAAATAATATATCAGCCATATCTATTATATATAAGAGAGATCTATATATTTAAATTAAAACAAAAACTTAAAGAGCATAAATATTACTCCTATTACAAAGAATAATAATAGATACTTCTTATTATTATACCTTCTAGCGGTCGGTAATAGTTCACAAAAAGATATTTGAAGCATAATACCCGCAATTAATGAGAATAATATGCCAAGTACTGTGTCATTAACAAAGTTCTTTAAAAATATAAATGCTAAAAGAGCTCCTAGTGGTTCAGATAAAGCAGATACTAAGGTATAAAATATAGCTCTTTTCCTACTACCAGTAGAGTAATAAATAGGTACCGATATACTAATACCTTCAGGTATATTATGCATAGCAATAGCTATTGCAAGAGATAGTCCTAGTTTAACATCACTTGAAGTGGCTACAAAAGTAGCTATACCTTCAGGTAGGTTATGTAATATTATGGCAATCATTGATATTATACCTACTTTAAATAATGATTTATCTTTAGTATCTTGAGGTGGTTTATCAGGTAGATAATAATCTATTATCATTGATATTACTATACCTAAAAGTAAACCTAAAAAACTAATTATTATAGTAGTTATTTTACTTAGATTATTACTAAGTAATACTAATGATTCCGGTACTAAATCAGTTACTGATACAGTTATCATAACACCGGCTGCAAAAGCAAGCGAAGCCATAACTATCTTATCATAATTTTTCTTCTTTATAAATATTACTAGTACTCCTATCATCGTAGAAAATCCTGCGATAAAAGTAAGTAAGAATGCTAAAAGGGTATTATTCATTGTATCACCTATTTAACTATATGAAAAAAAATACTATCTATACTAGTATTTACTAAATAAAATATAATGTATAAGAATATATTATTGTCATATAATATTAATGCAAATAAAATAATATTTGCATATTTTTGCATAGTCATATTGACTTTTTATGCAAAATATAGTATATTATTATTGCATTTGAAAGAGTGCATTAATATGTAAATGTTTAGCCGCTTATGGATGGTGCGGGTTATAAATGATTCCAATTGCGAACTGTTAGTCGCTTACGGATGGTGCGAGTTATAAATGATTCCGAAGGAAAATGTTTGAAAACTCTGTTAATATAATGGAGTTTTCTTTTATTTTATGATAAAATGTATACATAGGGAGTTGATACAAAATGAAAGTAATGATAAAAAATCAGTTGTAAATAAAAGAATTATAAAAAGAAATACAAGTACATTAGTATTTCTTTTGTTTTGTTCTGATTTTATGATTTTTAACTTCTAATGCAGGTTTAACTATTGGGACTACATTATCTTCACTATCGTGTATAGTAAGTTGTCTATCAATTGTATACTCTTTGATTAAGAGTTTAGCATACACTTCACTAGATATAGTATAAATAATATCATTATTATTAGGATTAATAGTTTCATCTTTTTCTATGCTAAATAATATATAAAATTAAAAACATTGGTATTATTTTCTATTAAAATTATACCAATGCTTCTTTTTACTTTTTACCATACCATTACTATATCTATAAAGTAAGTAATTATAATCTTCTTTAAAATCATTAGTATCGGTAGGTATTAAACTATCTTCAATTACATAGTCATTTTCATTTGTATCTGTAGTATATTCTTTCTCATTTAATAAATCAATATACACTACTTTATCTTTTGAATATAAAACTGCTTTTTCTATTTTACCATTTCTTTTTTTAGAATGAAATATATCTCCAACATAGAAATTATCTTCCATAATTAATCATTCCTTTAAATAAATTATTACTTAAAACATTAAGATCAAGTTCAAAAGATAAATCTATATTAAGAGTATCTCTAATATCTTCAATTATATACACATAATTTTTAATAATATTATATATACTAATAAATGATATAATAGTACAAATAATGGCTATAATATTAATTATTAAGTAATTAAAGATACTACTTAGTAAAAGAATAAAAGATAACTTAAAACATATTTGAAGTACTTTAATAATCATTTTCATAAAAAAGTAATTATAATTATATTTAGCTTCTTCTAACTGATTAGTTACATAACTCATATCCATACTATCACCTCTTCATAGGCTAATATTTTACAATAAAATAGTCATAAAGTCAAGTAAATCAAGATTATTTATGAATATGGTAAATATTATCTTTCATAATTTTATCCATAAGAGAAATACTAATAATGTAGTCTGTGAATATAGTTAAAGGAGATGTATTTTATGTTTTTTAAAAAAATAAAAAACAATGTTATTCTGCTGATACTCTCATTATTTATTATTCCCACTTATGCCCTTGCTTATTCAGACTATGTAATAGCGGGAGGAGAAAATATTGGTATTGAACTTAATTCTAAAGGTATAATTATCGTAGGTACTTATAGTGTTAACAATAACAATCCTGCTAAAGAAGCTGGACTACAGAATGGTGATAAGATAATTAAAATTAATTCTAAAGATGTAGATAATATTAAAGATATGATAACCACTATTGAGAATAGTAATAATAAAGAGAATTTATCTATTACCTATTTAAGGGGAAGTAAAGAGAATACTACCAATATTAAATTAGTTAAATCTGAAGGTGATATCTATAAGACAGGACTATATGTTAAAGATAGTATAACCGGTGTTGGAACACTTACCTACATAGATCCTAATACTAAGTTATTTGGAGCATTAGGACATGAAATAATTGAAAAAAATACTGGGCAAAAACTTGAAATAAAAGATGGTAAAATATATAGTTCTACTGTAACAGGAGTTACCCGAAGTAGTATTGGTAGTCCTGGTGAAAAGAATGCTAGATATGATAGTTCTAAGATATTTGGTAATGTATTTGAAAATACTAATAAGGGTATATTTGGTACATATACTGGTGATATTCCCAATAAGAAACTATATGCTGTAGCAAAAGATAGTGATATTAGTACTGGTAAAGCAAGTATTTTTACTGTAGTTAATAATGATAAAGTAGAAGAATTTACTATTAATATTATTAAAATTAATAATAATGATGCTGTTACTAAGAATATATTATTTGAAGTGACTGATAAGAATCTACTTGATTTAACTGGTGGTATTGTTCAAGGAATGAGTGGTAGTCCAATAATTCAAGGTGATTATATTATTGGAGCAGTAACTCATGTAGTAGTAGATGATCCTACAAAAGGATATGGTATATTTATTACTAAAATGTTAGAAGAGGCAGAAAACTAAAGAGGATATTATTCCTCTTCTTTTATATATCCTCTTGAGTCTAAAGTCTCTAAATTAAAACTTTTTCTTTATTATATTCATCACATTTAACTTCTAATAATGGGAAATTACAGCAGCGTTCATAGATATTTTTATATAATGCTCCACTAATATAAGCATTATATAATATTATAGATTTTTTTCTTACTATATCACTATTTTTATTTAACCACAATAATTGCTTCTTTAAAAGTGTTTGATATTCCTTTCTGCCTTTTGATAAATTATGTTTATTTAAAGTAATAACATCATAATTATCTTTATATACTGGTATCATATTATTAAAGTTGATTACTCCAAGTGTACCATTGTCAATTTTAAAAAAATCAATGTTATTTTTCATTATCTGATGCTTTGGTTTAGGACTAGAAAGAGGTGCAAAATATTCTTTATCACCAATAGAAAATAAAACACCAATAAAAGGTCTTAATTCCTTTTTACCTTTATTATAAACTACTCTTTTATCATACTTTCTTAAATAATCACAATACATATAATCTATTTTTACCAACTTAAAAACCATAAAAATTTACAAAACCTCCCTTCAATTTTTGCTAGCAAAATTATACTATTATAAATAAGAAAAATCAATATAAAATTAAAAGAACTAGAGTGAAGTCTCTAGTCCCCGCATATATATGCTCCCAATTAATTTATGTCTAATTGGTGTAACGACGCTTTTTTAGTTTCCCGTTTATATGGCCGGACACACCGCTTTTTTAGTTTCCCGTTTATACGGCCGGACACACCGCTTTTTTTAGTATAGTGAGAATATTTCTCACACAACATAATAATACTATAATAATTTGTATTTGTCAATTATTTTTATTCGCTTACAGTAAAATCTTCTAATTTACCATTTTCAAGCATAATTTTATTTACTTTTTCAGTTACTTTATTTAACTTATCAGAGCATTCTTTAGCTAGTTTCATAGCCTCAGTATATTTATTTATTGCTTCATCAAGTGGTACTTCTCCTGTTTCTAATTCTTTTACTATTTCTTCAAGTAATTTAATTTTTTCTTCAAAAGTCATTTCTTCTTTTTCTTTTGCCACTTTTATTCACCTACCTTAATTATTTTACTTTCAATATTACCATCTTTAAACGCTATAGTAATTACTTCATCTTCTTTTACATCTTTAATACTAGATAACACCTTATCTTCTTTTTTAACAATAGCATATCCTCTATTTAATGTATTTAATGGATTTAATACTTCTAACTTGGATATAATATGATCTAGTCTTTGACTACTATATTTATATAACATACTAGGATTATTTAATACATAACTATTCTTTACTGTATATAATCTTATCTTAGTATTATCTAATATTTTATTTATTACTTTATCTAAATTATCCATTAGATTATCTAGTTTTTGTTCTTTTACTTCATACATAGATAAAGGTTTAGTTAATATATAACTATTCTTTATATTATCTAGTCTTTTATAATTTATACTAATAATATTATTTAAAGCATTATAACTTCTATTAACTGCCGTATCTAAATATGTAATTATAGTATTAATATCAGGTACTGCAAGTTCTCCTGCTGCTGTAGGAGTTGGTGCTCTAAGATCTGCAACATAATCTGATATAGTAATATCTATTTCATGTCCAACAGCAGATATAACTGGTATTTCACTATCATAAATAGCTCTAGCTACTACTTCTTCATTAAAAGGCCATAAGTCTTCGAGTGAGCCACCACCACGGCCAACAATTAATGTATCAAGTTTAAGCTCATCTTTTAAACTATTAGCTAGTCTTATTTTATTAGCAATGTCATTAGCGGCCATATCACCTTGTACTAGTGCTGGAAATAAAACTGTCTCACATATTGGATATCTTCTTTTAATAGTAGTTAGTATATCTTTAATAGCAGCCCCAGTAGGAGATGTTACTATACCTATTCTATTTGGTATTCTTCTAATCTTTTTCTTTTTATCTTTATCAAATAAGCCTTCGCTAGATAATTTCTTTTTTAATTGTTCAAAGGCGACATATAATGCTCCTATTCCATCTTCAAGCATTTCTTCTACATATATTTGATAAGAACCACTTGCTTCATATACATCTATTTTACCAGTAACTAATACTTTCATACCATCATAAGGCATAAACTTCATATTTTTGTTATTAAAAGAAAACATAACAGCATTTATTCTACTACTCTCATCTTTTAAAGTAAAATAAAAGTGTCCTCTTGAATGAGCCTTAAAGTTAGAGATTTCACCTTTTAGATACACTTTCTTTAGTAATAAATCTTCGTTAATAACTTCTTTTATATATTTATTTACTTCAGTTACAGTAATATAATTATTATTCATAATTACTCCTCAGTATTATTATCTAATTTTTCATGATATATTTTATCTAGTACTCCATTAATCATTTTAGATACTTTTTCATCTGAATATTTTTTAGATAATTCTATTGCTTCATTTATACATACTAAGTCTGGAGTATCGGTATAAATAAGTTCATATACTGATATTCTAAGTATTGCTTGATCTGTTAATCCTAGTCTATCTATAGACCAAGACTCTATATATTTTTCTATACTTTTATCAATATCATCTATATTATTTAATACCCCATTAATTAAAGTATTTAAATATTCTGTATCTATTTTCTTTCTATCTTCTATCACAATATTTTCTAATACTTCTTCTATAACATTATTTATATCATAATTTATTTTATTTTTTTTATATAAAAAGATTTGGTATAAAATAGTCATAGCTTTTTCTCTAGTAATTGTTCTGTTTGTCTTCATAAAAATACACCTCTTATTAATTCTACCACAAAATATTAATATTTTAAATATATTATTATAAGTTTTTATATCTTTTTTCACTTAGAGCTAACATCTCTAAGTGTCATTTATAGCCTGTAGTCTATAAATGATATATCAGCCATATCTATCATATATAAGAGAGGTTATTATACCTAAAAAATTTGTAATAAAAAGATTTGACAAAGAGATAAAAATACAGTATAATGTAATTGTAATTAATTACAGAACTGGTCGTGACCCGTAGGGTTGCGGCTGGTTTTTTATAAATTAATATTACATCCTCATTCTTTTTAACAATAACCTTATCTACCCAATTAGTAGTTTTTGAAATATATATTTTTTCAATTTGAAATAACAAACTTTCTAGTTCCATTTTACTATTGGTAATATCAAATATAAAATTGTTTGATTGTTTTCTTTTCTTTTTTATTGCATCTTCAATACTTCTTTTTCCTGAGCCTTTAATTGTTTTTAAATCCCAATATTCATTCTTAAAAAGATAATCGGCGGTCATAATACCATTTGGATAATTAATTCTTGGCATCATATATACATTACTACCAAATGTGTTACATAACCATAATGCAATTCTTCTTTCTTGTTTTGAATAGTCTAATATAACATTCTTTTTGTCTACATTATATTTAATATTGTTATAAACATAATATTTAGCATCAATTACATTGCAATTGTTATGACCATACTGCTTATTTTTTAGCCAAGAATTAGTAATATCAGTATATTTGTCTGTTTTAATTGTATCAATCAATATTAAAATCTCCTTCCTCCTTTATGCTTGATTTTAATGTTTATTTTATCATTATGTAAGAATGTTGTCAATCAAAATATAGAAGAAAGTTTCAATAAAAATTTAAATTTAAAAAAGACAATATCATAAATATTATCTTTTATTCATTTGTTATAGGAGTACCACTACATATTGGTTCTTGAAGTTGTTCAAGTCCTAATTTATCAGTTTCTTTTATACTAAGTGTGACTATTAAATCACTTTGGCTTGTTTTAGCATTATCTTCAGGTATTATTTTATCTGTTATATCATTGATGTCATTTATATAACCTTTACCTTTAATATGGTATGTAAATTCATAATATTTACCTTGTTCTAACTTAGATTTTAAGTTAGATGGTATTATATGTGAATATGGAATAGTGGTTTGAAACTTTTCTAATATTACATATGAAACATCAGGATGATGACCAGTATAATTCTCAAGTAGATTATATACTTTCCAAGTTTGAGTAAAACTACAATCATAGTTTAACTCTTCTGCATTCTTGTTTACATCATTTGGAGTAATTGCATTATTACTGGTACACTTTTCTTTTAATTCATTTCTTTCTATAATTAGAAATACACCAAGTACAACTATAATTAAAGCCATACAAATAAATATAATTTTTTGATATTTTTTCATTCATCTATCTCCTTTACTTAGGACTTCTCTTAATTAATTTAGCGTGAACTACTGTTCTTTCAGTATCCGAGTAACAAGTACTAAGAGTAAGTATTTTATCATTAGTATCTAAATTTGTATTAAAGTTATGAATACTTCTTTGTTTTATAGTATTTAAAAATTTATTATATTCTTCATTATTATTAAAATTAGTAGTAATATAATAACTCTCTTCAGGTATTTTGTATACTGAAAATATCTGCCACAAAGTATTTTCAGTATCCGTAGATAATCTAATAATATGATTATCTTTATTATTATACCAAGATGATTTTAATACCTTTGAAAGAGATCCAAACATAGTTTTATCAAGTCTACTATGAGCATATAAAATAGTATTTTTATTATTTAAATCATTATTATTTCTATAATCTAAAAAAACCCAGCCAGCTTCATTATATTTTTTATCAAAAGAATGATTCAAATAATAAGAATTATCTTTAGTCTGAACAAACGGATAGTTTATATTAGTATTATTTACATTAATCCAGCCTACAGTATCTGAATTTTTTTCTTTTAATTCAGTTATATCTACATCTATTAAAGGAAACTTTATATAATACCAATAATCACTAGTTTCTTCTTCATTAGTATCATTAACTAATTCAGTATTATCATCATCATCTCTCAAAGTAACATTAACCGCATTAGTAATATCATTTATTACTTTAGAAGTATCTTTATTATCTTTACCCCAAATAAATATTTTAATTAGGCAAAATACTATTATAGATATAAATATAGAACATAATATTACAAAAATCCAAGTAGTATTTTTTTTCTTTTTTCTTTTCCTTTTCTTATTATTTTTATCATTATTTATTGTATCTAAAATATTATCATCATTAGTATTTATATAATTTAAATTGTTATCAATAATTAAATCATTTGAACTATTTTGATAGAAATCATTTGCATGTCTTGGAGTATATTCATCATCTTTATTATAATCATTATATTCGTTATTCAATTACTATCACCATATTAATTATACTAATAATTTAAAATATTTACAAGTAATAAAAAGAAAAAGAGGAAAATTCCTCTTTTAATATTATCTAGTTACTTTAGCAGATATTTTCTTTGAAGTAATAACTACACCTGCAGCGCTTATTACGATTGCTCCAATAATTAATGATAAATTAATATCAGCAGTACCTGGATTCTTTTCTGGTTTAGTTTCTGTAGGAGTTTCAGTAACATTGTTATATCCAACAACACCATAAGTACTTAAGTGAGATGTAGTAAATACTACTTTACCATCTACTAATTTAGCTTCAAGAGTTTCAACTAATTTTCCTTCTTCATCAAAGTATACTACTTTATAAGCATCATATTTTTGCTCACTTTCAGGAATTGCAATGGCAATTGTAAATTTACCATCTTCTAATTTTTCAATTCTACCATCACCATTTAAAACATCAATTTCATATAAATTAATTAATTTAACTTCTTTAACCTTTTTATTATCTTTATATGCTTCAGTTACTTTTTCAGTACCCTTTTTAATTTCATCCTCAGTTTTTTCAGTTACTTTTAAACTTAAATCATTTCTAATAGCTTCTTCACTTTCAAAAATAACTTTTTCATTATTAGTTTCTAATACTTTATTTTCTACTACTGTATATGTGTTACCAGTTTTGTTAACTACATATTTATCTCCAACAAATTTTGTAACATCTGTATTAAATGTTCCACCTGTTACTGTAACATTAACTTTAGCCCATGCTGTAGTAGGATTTCCTTGAGTATTATTTACATATAAAGCTTCAGCACCTGTAATTGTACCACCTGTAATATTAACTTCAATTGGTAATTGTGTAGTGTGTTGAACTACTGCTATTCCAGCGCCTATAGTAGTACATCCACCACCATTTGCTTCTGATACTAATTTTTTAGCAGTACCAGTAATTGTTCCACCTTTAACATTTAATTTACCTGCTCTTACTTCAATACCAGTACCACCAGTAATTGTAGCACCTTCTTCAATGTTGTAAGTGCCATTACCAGCGCAATAAATACCAGTACCATTTTCACCAGTAGCAGTTATAGTAGCACTTTTTTTAATATTAACTACTGGGCCGTTTTCATTTAAGATTTCTCCGTTAGTAGTTATACCAATTTCAGTTGCTTTAATTGTTCCAGCAAAATTAACTTCTGTATTATAAGCACCATGTTTAACATCATAGAATATAGCTATACCTGTTGAGCCAAGAATAGTTACATCTTTGTCAACGTTTAGAACTGTTTTCTTTTTAGAAGTACTTTCTTCGTGACCCCATACATTTACATAGGAATCTTTTACATCTAATGTACCTTTACCGGTAAATGTTACTACACCATTTTCAACAATTAATGTTGTTTCACCATTACCAGTAAGATTATGATTATTAAAATCAAGTGTAAGTTCTTTTTCACCTTTGAATCTGATATGATCACTGCTGAATGTGATGTCATCAGTTAGTTTGATTGTGTCGCCAGTTACAGCTTCAGATAATGCTTTAGTTAATTCTTCTTCTGTACCAGCAGTTTTTTCAGCAGCCATTACACTAGGAACAAATAATGCAAGTGCTGCTACTAGAAATAATAATTTCTTTTTCATTTTTTTCTTTCTCCTTTTCTTATTTTTTTGAGTAGCTTACTTCTCCTACCCTGCAATTCAATTATAACATTAATTTTATCTTTTACAAGACTTTTTTCTACAAAAAAAATATTTTACAGATAGAATGTCAAATAAAAAACACTAACTCGTAGTGTCCTCTTTATTTATAATAACTTCCCTATATTCAGTAATATCTTCATAAGCTTTGACAAATAAGGTTAAATTAAGCTGTTCATCATTACTTATCTCATTGACAATGGTAACATCTTTTACTTCTTTGATATTACTATATTTAAGTAGTAACTTCTCTTTAGCGGTCTCTACTGCTTTATTTTTAGCTTCTTCTTTAGTATATATATCATCAATTACTTCAGTTTCATATTGATATTCATAATTCAATGATATTGGAGTTACATTATTATAAAATATATTTTTTATATTCTTATCAAAAGTTTTATACTTTTTAAAGTCAAATAATGATATTCTTTTATTAATAAAGTTAAATACTAATACTTTTTTCTTATTACCAGTATATTTTACTTCATGATGATAATATGGATAATTTATATCTATTGTATACCAAACTTCTCCAATTACCTTTCCTCTTGCGGTACTTAGTATTCTCTCTTCACTTGGAGTGTTAATATATGCTGATATTATAGTTTCACCTTTTTTAACATAAGTATTAATATCTCGTACTTTTTCACCAGACTCTGCTTCAATAACCCTAATAACAGCATTTTTTGAAGAGACTATATCATAGTTTTTGTTATTATCTATTTCTTTATTAATAATTCTCTCTTCTACTCTAATAGTATATTTAGTACCATTTCTTATTATTTCAAGCCATTCTAAATTATCTTTATTATTATTAAGTATTTCTTTTTCTATTTTTTCTACTTCACTATAACTTTTAGCGAAAGCATATTTCTTAATACCATGATCTTTTAACTCTTCAGTTACTAGTTTAATTATTTTACTATTTGAATGTATTACTTCAACACTAAATATCATATTGGACAATATAAATACTATTATCATACTAAGTAATAAGAATAATAAAATAAATCTATTCTTCTTCAGAAATTTAATTATATGTAATTTCCCATAATATCTAACTATTTTAATATCATAAATAGTTTTATATTTTTCTATTTCTTCTAAATCATTATAATCAATTATTAAATCTACTTCTTTATGACTTCTTGGAGTTAACTTAACTATCTTGATATTATTTTTTATTATTCTTTTAATAAAATTATTAATATTTCTACCACTAACTCTAATTTTAATATTACTAGAAAATATTCTAAATATTTTTTCTTTCATAATATCAACTCTTTCTATTTATTAAAAGAAATACCTTCAATATTACCAGTTATTAATACTTCTTCTTCAAGCATTTTAGATATAACTAAATTAGTACCTGTTATTATATATTTACTATCTAAGTAACTAATACTAATTTTAGTATCAGAGAAGTCCATAATTTTAGTATAATTAATAATATCTAGTTTGTTATTCTTATATAATATACTAAACTTTTTATCATTAATATAATTATCTATTGATCTAACCAATTTTAATTTTTTCATATTAATATATATGATTTATAATTAAAATTTATGAAAATATTAACTTATATAGGTATTCGTAGTGCATTTTTATTTACTTTTGTCATAAGTTATATTGAATACAAAAAAGGGGTGGATTATATGTGCAATAATGAAAATAATACTTGCGAGAATTGCATCGCGGATATCCTTAAAGTTATCCTTATACTTCAGCAAAGTGTATGTCAAAATGACTGCTGCCTAGAGACTTGTGATAGAGGCTTCTTAGGACAAAATAGTAGTTTTTGCTACAACACTAGACCTATTCAGTTATATACTTGTTCAGGAGGAAATACTCCATTAGCAATGCCAATTAGTAAAGATCCAGCAGTTACTACTACAAGTACTGTCTTTAGACTAGAAAAATTAGATGGCTGCTGTGCTACCTGCAGAGTACTTGCACCTAATACTGATGAGACTAGTGTATTTCCATACGAAGCTACAAACTCATTCTTTACTATTAATTTAGGCTGCTGCTGCATACTAAGATGTCTAGATGATACAGTTGTTGAAAGCATATAAAAAACAGGCTCTATAACCTGTTTTTTTAATAAAAGGAGATAATAAAAGTATTGTCTCCTTTAAATGTTATTAACAATATTTTGTAACACTTTTTAGCTTTAAATTCAAGCTTAGATTTATCATTAAGGACATTTATATAAATTTTCTTTATAAATAGTATTTTTTAAATTAAAATCACATTCCTCAAGAAATTTGCATCCAACCTTTTTATAAAATTCATTTGAGCTGTTTTCTTTTATGCAACTTACTACATTATATTCATAAACTTCTTTTAATAGTTTGTTAGCTTCTAAAAACAATTGTTTTCCAATTCCTTTTTTTATTGTCTCATTCTTAACATATAATGCCATAATTTCACCACAATTTTTATAATTTTCTTTTGTAGACGGACCCATTTTGCAGAAACCAACAATTTGATTATTGGATTCTGCAACTAAATAACTATTGTTACTTTTAATATTTTCTTCCATACGAATTATGACATTATCTAGATTTTTTTTGTCAGATAATCCATTTAAAAAATCAGAAGGAAAAATATCTTTATATGTTTTTTGCCAACTACTAATATTAATCATTGCGATACTTTCAGCATCAGTAGCCACTGCTTTTCTTATATTCAATTTCATTTTTTCATCTCCTCCAGCAAATTATAAATTATTTTTCTTTGATTTTAAGCATTCATTTAATTCATTTATAAACTTAAATGTTTTTTTGGTAATTGTTGCTTGACTGCCAAATTTTCTATAACTAATAGTATTATTATCTTTTTCTTGATCTCCAATAATTAGAGTTAATGGAATCTTTTTAGTTTGTGATTCTCTAATCTTATATCCCATTTTTTCATCTCTAGCATCTAATTCTACTCTAAAGCCTTTATTTCTAAGTTCTTCTACTACTTCGTTAGCATATTCTAAATGATATTCATTATTTACTGGAATAACATTAATTTGTATTGGATTAAGCCACAGAGGAAAAGTCTCTGCATAATGTTCAATTAGAGTACTAATAAATTTTTTTACTTTGATAAATCTACTATATTTTTGCAAAATAACTCACTTAACATTTTATATTCATTATTTTCCTCTAGTTTTTCTTCATAATATCTATCGTCTTGCCAGTAACACTTTAATACATAGCCTTTTTTAAATTTTCTTTTATTTGTATCAGCGCAAATTATTTTATATTTATTATTAATAATTTCAATAGCAGAACAATTAGATAACATAAGTCCAACTTTTTGATTTTCTCTAAGTTGTTTTTTCGCAGATTCATATCGGCCATCCTCATCACAATGTGGAACAATAAATACATCAAACCAGTTCAAACAATCTGTAACTTCAAAATGTGATGCATCTATATCGGAATTGCAAGAATTAAACCAACATACCGCCCCTGCAGAAATGCCACATATTACTTTACCATTTTGCCAAGCATATTTTAAAATAGTATCAAAACCTGTTTCTTTCCAAAGTTTAATCATAGCTGAAGTATCACCGCCACCTTCATATATAATATCAGCCCATTCAACCATTTCTTTTACTAAATTAGTATCGTATAAACTAGTTGACTTTAGGAACATACAGTCACATCCATATTTATCATCGTATATTTTCTTCATAGTATCATAATAGCTTTCCTGAATTTCATCAGAAAAACACATTGCATGAGCAATAAATAAATAATTAGGTTTTTCTTTTTCAGTTAATTTAATAATTTCCTTATCCATTATTTCTGTTTCATATTCAGTTTTAGTTCCATCTTCAAGAAACCTTCCGTTTTCTCCACCACCAATAGCCACTATTTTCTTTTTCATACATTTTTCTCCTTTTATTTCATTAATTTTTTATTTTTAAAATTTATATTACAGTTTAAGTTTTTTGCATTTAGTTCTTGGAAAACATATAGTATCTCTAATGTTGTCCAGTCCGGTAGTATACATTACAAGTCTTTCAATACCTAATCCAAAGCCACTATGTGGAACCGTTCCGTATTTTCTCAAATCTAAATACCAAGAATAATCTTCCTCAGTCATATTCAATTCTTTTATTCTCCGACTTAACAATTCAAAGTCATCTTCTTTCTGACATACGCCTATAATATCACCGATTCCAGGAAAATACAAATCTGCTGCTGCTACTGTTTTTCCGTCGTTATTTATTTTTACATAAAAAGGTTTTAAATCTCTAGGATAATTAATAATATATATGGGTTTTTTAAATATGACATCCGTCAAATAACGAATATGTTTGCTTTTTAAATCACATCCCATATATATTGGAAATTCAAAACCAATTTCTGAAGATTGCAATATATTTATAACATCAGAATATTCAAGGACTGGGAATTTACTTTCAACAACATTGTTAAGTTTATTTAATAAATTGCTATCATAAAAATTAGTAAAGAAATCTATTTCTTGTGAGCAATTACATAAAATTCGTTTAAATACATTTTTTAATAATTCATCAACAACATTCATTGCTTCATTTAAATCAGTAAAGGCCATTTCAGGTTCAAATAGCCAAAATTCAGCGGCATGTTTTTTTGTGTTAGAATTTTCTGCTCTAAAACTAGGACCAAATGTGTAAACTTTACCTAAACTACATGCCATTGCTTCCGCTTCTAATTGACCGGAAATAGTTAAATTGACCTTTTTTCCAAAAAAATCCTTACTATTTAAATTTGCGTCATAAGGCTCTTTAGATAATTTGTCTAAATCGTGTGTAGTAACTCTAAACATTTCTCCAGCGCCCTCACAATTACTACCTGTAATTATCGGAGTATTAACATATATATAATCATGTTCTTGAAAATAGTCATGAATATATTTTATCAACATACTTCTTATTCTAAAGGCAGCATTAAAAGTATTGGTTCTTGTCCTAAGATGTGGATAATTTCGCAAATATTCCATATTTTGTTTTTTTCTTTGAATAGGATAATCATTCGGACATTTTCCAAGTAATTTTATTTCTTTAACCTCTAACTCTATTTTCTGACTTGAATTTATTGAATTAACAACAATGCCATTAACAGCAATAGAAGAACCAATACTTAATTTACTAAATAACTTTTCTGTTGTAATCAACGCATAATCAACTACTAATTGTAAATTTTTTAATGATGTTCCATCATTAATTTCTAAAAAAAGTATACTTTTGTTTTTTCTAATTGCTCTAATCCAACCACAAACAGTTATTTCTTTTCCAATGTATTCATCATTATTCAATATTAATTTAATATCTTCATGTTTCATTTTTATTTTCTCCTAACTTTAATATTTTACATAATCCACTCCAATCTGTTTGGTTAGTTATGTTTCCTATTATTTTTCTATTATCAGTTACTATATTATAATTGTCAAACATTCCTTGATTATATTCTGGTATCCATGCATTCCCAGAATTATCTATTAACATATATAATTTAGTTCTTACATCAAAGTTTTTAAAATCAATAATGTCTTTTCTTAAACATGCATTCAAAATATTTTGCTTATACTCTTCAAATTGTATTTCAGATATTTCAAATTGTTTTCGATTCAAGACACCATATTTACCCATTGGAGCATATTTAAATAATTGCCATTTTTTAATATAATTTAGTTTATTTATTATCTCACACAATAATTTAGCATCATTTAAATTTTCTTTGTGAACTACAGTATTAATACAAATATTAATGCCATATTTATTTAATTCATTACATATTTTTAACTGATCAGACAACAAGTCGAAATCAGTTTGTCTAAATTTTCTAAATATTTCATTATTTGAACCATCAATAGGTAATCCTATCTCATCTACTAATTCGGACAAATCCTTGGCATCAATTTTTTTCGTAATAGTACCATCATTTTTTACTACATCTCTAATTATTGATGTGCCTACAGTATCAATTGAAATATAATAACCAATGCTTTTAATCATTTTTAATAAATTAATTATATCATTTCTAGTTAAAGGATCTCCTCCACAAAGCGTAACTTTGTCAATACCATGATCATACGCATATTTTAAAAATTCAATAATTTTTTGGGTATCTAATGTTTGGCCAGATTTTTCAATTCTAGAAAAACTATAACACCCTTTACAATACAAAAAACATTTTTGACTTACAAATAAATTTAAATGCATATTTTGTTACCTCCAATATTCAACTACTTTATTATTTATTTAGTTTCACTATTCAATTTTATAGATAATGCGTTATCTTGTTCAACCAATTTTATTTCTTCAAAGTATTTCTTTAATTTATTATTATAAATTATTATCTTATCAA
>ENA-UEPH01000752-UEPH01000752.1-human-gut-metagenome-genome-assembly--contig:-NODE-752-length-36230-cov-6.108400_pt1 | contig 36230 bp, 24 predicted proteins | sample MGYA00242891_ERZ507898 | MGnify/ENA primary metagenome ERZ507898 (study PRJEB26167, sample SAMN06115411) | human gut metagenome | host: Homo sapiens | place: China:Guizhou | collected 2014-10-15...
AATCATTAAAGATACTTGGTAACCAACTTTGAGTTCTTCTAACAGGCATCATAATTTTAGTCTCCTATCTTTAAGTTCAACATTTCAATTTTGGTTTGAACCCGGGTTCTTCGTGAACCCTGCGTTCGCTTATCTTTAGTGCAAAGTGCATGCCATTACGGTTTTAGGACTTTTTGTCACGGGTATTATGTCAAATTTTCAGGAAGGCTGTCAAGGGGGTATAATAAAAAAAGTGGAGAGAGACATCCGAATTTGTGATATTAATTGTAGCTTTATGCATTATTTATTAAATGGATATAGATAAACTTAATGACGAATATGCATAGTATGAAAAGAAACTACAATTGGGCTAAAGTAACCCTTGTTTTGGGGGGGATACTTGGCTTGGGCTGGCTTTCAACTCCCGTGACGGCACGGGATATGGAGATACGTATGGTGGATGAGGACACTACGATCGTGGTGGTTGCTGAGGTGCAACCCGAGTTTAACGGGAATCTGAATCAGTGGATCGGGGAAAACGTGCAGTATCCCCAGGAAGCTTACGAGAAGCAGATTGACGGGCGAGTGTTTATTACCTTTGTGATCGAGAAAGATGGTTCCGTGTTGCGTGCGAGAGTTGCCCGTTCCGCACATCCGCTTTTGGATGCTGAGGCCTTGCGGGTGATTTCGGGGATGCCGAAATGGAAACCGGCCATGTCTGGTGGGAAAGCCGTACGTTTCGAGAAAACTTTACCGATTACGTTTAAATATACCCCGCAGGAAACGGTATTGACTTTTGAAGAGTATTTGAAAAACTTGGAGGAAGAACGAGTGATGCTGGAGAAAGGTGAAAAGATGAATCTGGAAGATATGGCCCGGCGGGTGAATGCTTTTAAAGAGCAATTGGGCGATGATGCCACTTTGCGTAAAATGTTGCTGGAAAAGAGTCAGTCGATCAAGGGACAAATTGATAGTACAGTGAAAGCTCAAACGAAAGTGTTGAAGTTGAAAAAGAATGACGTGAAGGAATTGACGAAGATTTACGAGGATGAGATTGATGCGAAGATCAAGTTAATCGAAAGTCTGGGTACTGATCAGTTTATCAGTTATTTCGTGGAATCGGAACTTGAAATGAGAAAGATCGAGATGGACAAGATGTTGAAGATTAAAGATCTTTTGAAAGATCGTTTCAAATTGTATTTCGAGAATTATATCTTGAGGCCATAGATAAAGAAAGTAAATATTAAACCGGGGTTTATAATCCCGGTTTATTTTTGCCATTATTTTTGTTAAAGGCATGTATCGCTCCGTATTTTTATTATATTTGGAGCAATAATGGGTGAAAAGGATGCCACAGTCGGATAAAAATATTTTAGATCTTGTACATCGGGACAAGAGTGCGGGTATACGGCAGTTATTTGGCCGCTATTACCGGCCTTTGGTGTTGTATGCCGATGAGTATTTGAAAGATCAGGCCGCTGCAGAAGATATCGTGCAGGAATTATTCGTGAAATTGTGGGAGGAGGATTACTTGTTGAAGATAGCAAATACCTCGTTGGGAGCCTATCTTTATTCGGCGGTGAGGAATCGCTGTTATTCTTATATTAGACAGAAGGATGTGTTGCGCAGGACAAAGGAATTAGACCATGTTGATATTCCGGTTGAATGGGTGGCCGACGTGGACGAAGAACGGATTGATCGGGTAATGAAAGAGATGGAAGAGTTACCGGGCAGAACTCGTCAGGTTGTGGAATGTGTTATGTTGCGAAATTTGAAGTACCGGGAAGTGGCAGAAGAACTGGGTATATCAATCAATACCGTGAAATTCTTGTTGAAGGAAGGTACGAAACGTTTACGAGATCGGCTGAAAATTTTAGGGGTGGACGTCTTTTTTTTCTTTTGGGGGCATATCTCTAGAAAGCGTCATTAATTTTTTTATAAAAAAATCGGAAAATCACCTACCCGTTTTTTCTTTTTTCTAGTCTTACTGGTAAAATAGAAAAATATGAGATTACCGGAAGAGATATATGAAATTGTTTTGGCTCGCTTAACGGGAGAAATCAAACCGGAACAGGAGGTTTTGTTTCAGTTATGGTTGAAAGAAAGCGAACAAAATCACCGGGAGTATCGGGAATTTTGTGCTTTGTGGTACAGTGCCCGTTGGGGAAATCAGCGGGAAAATGTAAACAGAAACTCTGGATGGAAACGAATAGTCCAAGTCCGTCAAAAACAAAAGCGTCGTCGCTTGTTCGTACGGATTTCGGTTGCGGCTTCTATTATTTTGACTATAGGAATTTCCTGGTTGTTCTGGCCGCAAGAGAATAGGGTACGGGTGGCAGAACACGAGTCTGTTTGGAATAAAGCCGATGTTACATTGATCCTGTCCTCTGGCGATAAAGTGAGCGTGAAAAATATGCGGGATAACGAGATTCAAGAAAAGGGTGTCGTGATCCGTTCAGATTCTTCTTATCTGGAATACCGGAAGAGCGAAGCGATAACATCGGATGTCATGACGTATAATGAACTGGTCATTCCGAAGTGTGGAGAGTATCGTTTACGTTTGGCGGACGGGAGTTTGGTGATAATGAACTCCGAATCAAGATTACGTTTCCCAGTTGAATTTTCGGGGGCTAAGCGAGAAGTATATTTGGAAGGAGAGGCTTGTTTCGAGGTGGCGAAAGATACGGAGAAACCTTTTATCGTGCACACGGCGAAAGCGGATGTGCGGGTATTGGGAACGGTATTTAATGTTTCAGCTTATTCGGGAGAAATAAATACGAAAGTGACTCTTGTGAACGGGAAAGTACAGGTAAATGCGGGGAGCGTGGAGAAATTATTGATTCCCGATCAGCAATTTGTGTTGAATAACGAGACTTCAGAGATTGTGGTTCGGGAAGTAGATGCCCAAAACTATATTGCCTGGACGGACGGTTTATTTCGTTTTGATGCCATGCCGTTGGGACAATTGATGATTCGATTGGGGCGCTGGTATGATATTACTTACGAATTCAAGGACGTGTCGTTGCAAAACCTGCGATTCACGGGAGGTTTCCGTAAGTATGATGATATTCGCCATATCGTGGGTATGATCGGGGAAATCACAAATGTGGCCTTTAAGGTGGACGGAAATAAAGTGATAATAGATAAAAAGTAGAAAAATGAAAATCGGGTAATGCTACCAACATTACCCGGTTATATCTCCCTTGGGGAAGGGTAGATAATTGTAGAACTTAATAATACAAATGTATGAAAAAAAGTCGAAAGTATCGACCTGTATTGTCAAAAAACAGGTCGTGGAAAATCTGTACGATTATGAGATTAACTTTGTTTATGAGTATTTTTTTCGTGTTTACCTCGTACGGTGGGGTGTTGTCGCAACAGCGGGTAAATATGAATTTAGGTGAGACAACGATCAAAGAGGCGTTGACTGAATTTCAGCGTTTGACGCATAAGATCGTGATTTATAGTGACGACAATTTCGAGGCGGCCCGTAAAGTGATGGCGAATTTCAAAGATGTCGATGTTGAACTATTCTTGAATACTCTTCTGAAAGGGAGCGGGATGACCTATAAGTTGATGGAAGATTATATCCTGATCCTTCCTTCAAAACTCACGGCTGCCGATTCGTTGGGTAAGCTCAAGAGGTACACGATCAAAGGTATCGTGAAAGATTCGAAAGGGGACGTGATTCCGGGGGTAACCGTTTTGATCAAGGGAACGACTGTCGGGGTTGCAACCGGGATTGACGGGAAGTTCGAGTTGACCACAACCGATTCGAGTAAATTGGTTCTTGTATTTTCTTTCGTGGGTATGCAAACCGTGGAGGTGAAGTATTCCGGACAGGCTGCCATCAACGTGACGATGAAAGAAGAGGTAGGCGAGTTGGAAGATGTCGTTGTGACCGGGTATGCCAACGTGAAAAAGTCCAGTTTTACGGGAAACTCTATTCAAGTTTCAAAAGATGAATTGATGAGAGTTTCCAGTCGAAATGTGATCGACGCCTTGCAAGTATTTGATCCCTCGTTGCGAATGATAAAAAACAATATTATGGGTTCCGACCCGAATACCCTGCCTGAGTTTTATGTTCGGGGACAATCGGGAATCGGGGTGATGGAGTTGGATAAAGATTTGTCACAAACCTCATTGCAGAACAATCCGAACGCTCCCATTTTTATCATGGACGGGTTCGAGGTGAGTATAGAAAAAGTGTATGATTTCGATGTCAACCGGATTGCCAGTATGACCATATTAAAAGATGCGGCGGCAACGGCAATTTACGGTTCCCGTGCGGCAAACGGGGTAATCGTGATCGAGACGATCGCGCCGGAAGCAGGTAAGTTGAAAGTGGCTTATAATTTTACGGCTACCGTGACGGCTCCTGACTTGTCTGATTATAACCTGATGAACGCGAGAGAAAAACTGGCCGCCGAAACTGCCGCCGGCTTCTTTACTCCGGGAGAGAATGCCTCTTCTGCCGATAGAAATGCCTTGGAACGGGAACGCTTGTTAAAACAGAGTCGGGTTGATCGTGGCGTGAATACTTATTGGCTTTCCAAGCCTCTGCAAACGGAATTTAATCATAAACACAGCCTGTATATCGATGGAGGATCACAAGATGTACGTGTGGGGATTGATTTGCGGTATGATGCACAGGGTGGGGTAATGAAGGGTTCTTCCCGGGATAAAATCGGGGCCGGCTTCTACGTGGATTACCGTATGAAAAAATTGCAGATAAAGAATTACGTGACCTATAATGAAGTAAAGGCTACGGCCTCTCCTTACGGTAACTTTGCCGATTATGCAAATAAGTTACCTTATGACTTGTATAAAGACGAGAATGGAAATTACGTGAGAACCTTGCAACAAGAGTATGGTAACGGTTGGCATGGTAGCCCCGGTGATTTGAAAAATCCCTTGTATGAGGCAAAAGTATTGTCAAATTACAGTCAGAATGGTTATTATGAATTTGCTGATGAATTAAGTTTGAATTGGTATATCCTAGATAATTTGCAATTGAAAGGACAGTTTAAGGCGATGCAATACGTGTCGGATTCTGAGGACTTTATTGATCCGTTGTCCGGTAAATATGCCGTGAATACTGCGTTACCGGGAGAATTGACTCTTTCCGAAGAGAAGAGGACTCAATTTAGTTCCAATCTGTTCATGAATTACGTGGCATCAATAAATAAGCATCAGATTAATGGTTCGCTGGGGTTGAATACATTGGAGAATATAGCCAAAGGTTCAACGGATTATTATAAAGGATTTCCCTCCGGTCATTTGAATTCCCCGGAATATGCGGCAGAACATGCCAAGAAATCAACTTTCACGGATAATCACACTCGTTTGTTTGGGGCTTTTTTCTCGGTAAACTACACGTATAATGATGTGTATTTGTTTGATGCTTCTTGTCGTTTGGACGGTTCTTCCGAATTTGGGGCCGATAAGAAATACGCACCTTTCTGGTCTTCGGGTGTCGGGATGAATATTCATAATTACGAGTGGATGAAAAAATATCCCGTGTTGAGTAAATTGAAAATAAGAGGTACTTACGGTTCGACGGGTAAAACGAATTTCCCCTCCTATGCGGCCAAGAACAGTTATGACTTGATGGAAGATTGGTATGAGACAGGGAGCGGGGTTATCTTGCGTTATTATGGGAATAAGAACCTGACTTGGGAGAAAACCAACACGGTGGACTTGGGAATTGACCTTGGATTTTTGAATGATGCTTATACTCTGACATTTTCATGGTATAATAAAATGACGAAAGATTTGATTACCAGCGTGACAGTTCCTACTTCCACGGGATTTGCCTCTTATATGGATAATATGGGAGAAGTCCGGAACCGGGGATTTGAATTGGATTTGCGTGCGGAACTTGTGAAACGGAAAGATTGGTTGATTGTATTCTGGGGAAATATGGCCCACAATAAGAATCGTATCATGAAAATTTCGGATGCATTGAAGGCTTATAATGAACGGGTGAATGAGGAGTTTGCGAAATACGAGCAACAGGGATTGGCGAATCAACAAAACGAGAAATATGCGAAACCCGTGTTGCAATACGTGGAAGGAGGTTCCATGACCTCGATCTTCGGAATGCGTTCATTGGGGATTAACCCGGCAGATGGAGAGGAGATTTTTATGCGGGCCAACGGATCGATATCTTATACATGGCAGTCTCAGGACCAGCAAATTATAGGTAACACGGAGCCTAAAGCACAGGGGGCATTCGGTATAAATGCTCAATATAAAAATTTCTCGTTATTCGCGAGTCTCATGTACGAGTTCGGTGGTGACGAGTATAACCAGACTTTGGTGACGAAGGTGGAAAGTGTGGATTTGAAGAATAAGAATGCGGATCGTCGGGTGTTGACCGACCGTTGGCAAAAGCCGGGCGATAAGACGAAATACAAGAAGATACAAGCAAATAACGTGATGACTCGTCCGACTTCGAGATTTGTGCAGAAATACAATAACCTGAAGTTTAATTCTCTTACCGTGTCTTATGATTTCGACCGGGCTTTGCTTCAAAGAATAGGGTTGAGTACGATGAGGGCGCAATTTTCGATGAAGGATGTTTTCAATGTTTCCAGTGTAGAACAAGAACGAGGACTATCCTACCCGTTTGCCCGGACTTTTGATTTTAGTTTGAATATCAGTTTCTAAAAACAGATAGATTATGAGAAAATACAGGTATATAAGCATGGTGTTGTTAGCCGTTATGGGACTGACTTCCTGTAATAAATGGCTGGATGTGAACCCGAAAGACAAGATCGTGGATGAAAGTTTGTTTAGTGACTATCGCGGATTCCGGAATTCGTTGAACGGTATCTATCAGGAAATGGTGTCCCCGGAACTTTACGGGCGGGAATTGAGCTGGGGAATGGCGAGTGCTTTGGGACAAGATTATTCGACGGAAGAATCTGGGGCGGTGTATAAAGAGGTGCAGAAATATAATTTTGAAAATGCCTCTGTAAAAAATGTTACGGCATCTATTTGGACGAAAGCTTATAATATTATTGCCAATTGTAACAAATTGATCGAGGAAATCGAGAAACGGGATTCTTCCTTCTTTCCGGCGGGAGCTTCCGAGAAAGATTTGATTTTGGGAGAAGCCTTGGCAGTTCGGGCCATGTTACATTTTGATATTTTACGGTTGTTTGCTCCCGCACCGGTAACAAATGATACCGGGGAATACATCCCTTACCGTAAAAACTATTCCGTTACTGATGAGCCTAAAGTGACCAATACGCTTGCTTTACAATATATCACGGAAGATTTGTTACGGGCCAAGGATCTTGTTGCGAAGAACGATACGGTTGTCAACCGGGGTATGTTGTTGACGAATCATGACAATCGTTTTATCAATGGTTATTCGGCAGAAGGCGGGTTATTTTTCTGTTCCAGGGGAGTGCGTTTAAATTTCGTTGCGATTACGGGATTGTTGGCCCGGGTGTATTTGTATGCCGGCGATAAGATTAACGCGCAAAAATATTCCGAGTTTATTTATAATCAGTATGCACCGAAAACCGGGGAGACCCGCCCGTGGAGTTTCACCAGTTCTAGCGATGTTTATCCGGCAAAGCAGGAGGATAGTTCGGTGAAATTGATAGAAGACTTGTTATTTGCCCTGTATGACAATCGTCTGGCGAGTAAAGTTGCCGATTATCAAACAAGTAATTATACCTCTCTCTACCTGAATGGCCTGAAAGATTTGTTCACTCAGGAATTGGATCAAGATGATTATCGGGGTAATCTGATCATTTCCAGCAGTAACAAGGAAACCTGTGTCAAATGGTTTGATTTAGGGACGACTACCGCCAATAATCAACGGCAGTACAAGTTTGTACCGATGATTCGGTTGAGCGAGATTTATTATATACTCAGCGAGTGTTATGCTGCGAACGGATTCCCGGAAGATGCCGAGCGGGTGTTGAAAGAAGTTCGTTTTGCCCGGGATGCTAAAAGAGTGGTGACAGGCGCCCCTTCCGAGGAATTCACGAAAGCTTTGATCTGGGAGGCCCGGAAGGAGTTTTTGACCGAGGGACAGACATTCTTTATGTTCAAGCGTTTGAATCGTTCGGTGACTTTGGGGAACCGGGTTATTCCAACTTCGTTCGTGTTGCCGAGACCGGATTCGGAAGACATTTATTAATGTAAAAAATGGAGATTATGAAATATTTTATCTATCTGGTGTTAATCGGTTTCTGTTTTCAGTCTTGTGAGAAACAGAATATAAAGCCTTATGGAAATGACCACTACGTGCAGTTCACTAAATTATATACGGATACATTAAATTGCTCGTTCTTCTTTTACGTGGATGATCAGGTTGATATCCCGTTGGAAATAAAACTAATAGGCGATGTCTTCACGGAAGATACCCCTCTTTCGTTGCTCGTGAACGAGCGGGAGACGACGGCTCCGGCTGCATTATTTGATTTACCCGAAACATTTACTTTTTCCAAGGGACAAATAAAAGATACTGTTTATTTGCGATTGAATCGGGCGGGTATTGTTGAAGGAGATAAAACCGTTTATTCATTGGTCGTTGACATTATAAATAACGATCATATTCTGGTCGGGGAACCCAATTATTCCCGGCGGGTGTTGATGGTTTCGAATGTCGTGACAAAACCGGACTGGTGGAATGCCGAAACGGAGAAAGCCTTGGGGAAATACACGTTGAAAAAGTTTACGAAATTCAAAGAAGTTACTCAAGTAGGTGATTTGACGGGATGGACGTGGAATGCGAAACGGATTATCGCCTTGGAGTTCAAAAACTACCTGAGAAAATACGAGCCGGAGTACACGGATGAGGATGGGTCTATTATGTGGAAAAATCTTCCGGTAATGGGTTCGTGACCGTGGAACGAGAATAATTTGTTGAATGTAAAATAAAGATCCATGAAATTGAAAATATACATTTTATTTCTTTGTAGCTTATTTTTATACTCTTGCTACGAGGATAAAGGGAATTATGCTTATGCCTCAATAGATGAAGTTGATATCAGTTTTGATCTGGCATCTTATTCCGTGCCGATCGGGGAGGATATTGAAATCAAACCGACGTTAATGTTCAAGAATCCTGCTGATTCCGTAAATTTTAGCTACGAATGGCGGATTGGTGGAGAACCTTATTCCACGGAACGCAATTTGAAATATACCGGGGAAGTTCTGGGGACGAATTTCGTGATGTTTTCCGTGATCAACAATCGGACGAAAGTGCGGACGATTCAAGAGATTATCGTGCAGGTCAGTTCTCCTTACAATATTGCTTTTGCTCCGAGCTGGTTTGTCTTGTCGAACGATGGAGGAAAATCCGTTCTACACATGATTACCTCAAAATATGTAGATGGAGAATACCAGTATGTCGATCGGCGGGATATTTATAATAATCACGGGGAAGAATTGGGTTCCGATCCGGTGAAATTAGTGTATCATGCTCCTAGTGGGAGTTACGAGTTGTTGGTTATTCAGCGGGGAGGCCAAAAATCCGTGGAGTTGGATGTGAATTCAATGAGTCGGGTAATACGGAATGACGAAGAATTCTTTAACGAACAACCCCCTGTCGGTTTTGTCCCGAAAGATGCTTATTATGGAATGTATGCGGATGTACTTCTGGGAGAGGATGGGAATTTGTATTCCCGAGCGATAGCCAATTACGGCCAGTTACATCAAGATCCTTTTAACAATAACCCGATGTTGCTGGACCCGACGAAAGATTCCTGGATCGGGCAAATAGTGTCGACCCCGGCTTTTGCTAACGAGGTGTTGTTGTACGATGAGTTGAACAACCGGCTGTTGTGTTTGGGTACCGATTTTCGCAGTGGTGGCGACGTGCAGGAGATGCCCACCGTTTCTTATCCCGCGGCGTACACCCCGTTGAATGATATGGGGAACAAGGAACTCGTTCATTTGAGTGTTGGCGAGCCGATGATGAATTTTAATATGATCGTGAAGAATCCGGATGACGGGAAATATTATTTCCAACGTTTTATGTTGATGTACATGGCTTACAATAATACGTTCATGTTGATCGTTGGGCAAAATCATAAAGAGTTGAAGTGTAGCAGTTATTTTACCTCGCAAACGCAAATGGCGATATTCCGGACAGGAAAATATATTTTCTTCTCCGGGGGAGCGTCCAATAATCAACTTTATCGGTATGATACAAGTACGGATATTACCGTCCTCGTGAAAGAGTTTGAGGATCAATCTATTCAATTACTTCGCCTGCCTAATGTTATGCAAGACGAATCCACGCTGGGTGTGGTTTTTACGAATGGCGATGTGGTATCCTTGAATATGTCTTCTGCTAATATAAATGCCAATATTTACGAGGAACTTTTCCGCTATAATTTCGGGAAAGTGGTTGATGTCGTGGCTAAATAGATGAGCGCGTAAAGTTTATAATGTTTGTAGATCCTTGGGGCCGGTTACGGGAGCGAAAACTCCCGTAACTACACCCCGCTTATGCCTTGTTTGGGAAGGAAAAGAAAAATTATTGTTCGGTTCTTATTTATATTTAAATCACATAAATGTATGAAAAACAAATTATTATTGTTGTTATTTCTCGTGCTTATTCCTTTTATGGGGGAGGCGAGAAATAAAAAGAAAACACAGGCTCCGGAAGTGAAGAAAGAGACGGCCTATCAGAAATTCTTTAAAGGGAAAAAGTGTGAAACCCGCAAGGGGCTTTTCACCCTTCACAAAATGGACGGGAAGGTTTATTTCGAAATCCCGTTGACATTGATGGAACGGGATATGTTGTTAGGTTCCACCGTGAGCGAGATTACTGATAACCAGTTTGCTAACGTGGGCGAGAAACCTTTCTACCCGCAACATATCAGGTTTACCCGGTCGGACTCAACCGTGAACCTTTGCTTGGTTAATACGGACTATGTTTCGGAAGACCCTTTGCTGGCCGATCGTATCCGGGTGAGCAAGAAACCGGCGATCATGCAACGTTTCCCGGTGAAAGTGACCTCGGATGACAGTACGACCGTGGTGATTGACATGACGGATTTCCTGTTGGAAGATCGGGAACAGATGAACCCGTTCTCTCCTTATGCCATCGCGTTAGGTAAAAGGTGGGTCGAGAAAGAATTCAAGAAAGCGAATTCTTTTATCGGGGAGATCAAAGCTTTTGAGGATAACGTGAGCGTTCGTTCCTCGTTGACTTACGTGGTAAGTTTGCGTGATCAGGAATATTATTATTTGTATAAAATACCTTTTACCGCGGTGATGACCCGTAGTTTCGTGTTGCTCCCGGAGATTAGCGAGGCCATGCGTCCGAGAATCGCTGATCCGCGCATGAATATCTTTTTCCAACAGAAATCGGAGTTCTCCAACCAACCGAGGGGAATGCTTCCTCTTTTTTATGCCAATCGTTGGCGAGTGGAGCCTTCCGACGAGGTAAAATATCGCAACGGGGAACTCGTGGAGCCGAAAAAGCCGATCGTGTTCTACGTGGATAATGCTTTCCCAGAAACATGGAGAAAATATATAAAAGCCGGGATCGAGGAGTGGAATGCGGCTTTCGAGAAGATCGGTCTCAAAAATGTTGTGCGGGCAGTCGATTTCCCGACAGATGACCCGGAATTTGATCCGGATAACCTGAAATATTCCTGTGTGCGTTATTCCCCTTCCTGGGTGGCAAATGCCATGGGCCCGTCGTGGACAGACCCGAGAACCGGGGAAATCGTGAACGCCTCGGTGTATGTTTATCACAATATGTTACAGTTGGTACAGAACTGGCGTTTCCTTCACACGGCTCAAGCGGATGCCGATGTGCGCACTGTCACCCTGCCGGAAGAGATTATTGGTGATTGTGTGCGTTACGTGATCGCTCACGAGGTAGGCCATTGCTTGGGTTTCATGCACAACATGGCTTCTTCGGCCGCAATACCGGTGGATTCGTTGCGTTCCCCGTCATTCACGCAAAAGTATGGAACAACCCATTCGATTATGGATTACGCTCGTAACAATTACGTGGCACAACCCGGTGATAAAGAACGAGGCGTGAAACTGACTCCTCCCCGTTTGGGCGTGTTCGACTATTTTGCTATCAAGTGGTTGTATACCCCTCTGCTGGATGCGACTTCCTCGAAAGAAGAAGTTCCCACGCTTGACCGTTGGGTGAGCGAGCGGTCGGGTGATCCCGTGTATCGTTACGGGAAACAGCAGTTACGGGGTCATATTGACCCGACTTCCTACGAGGAGGATTTGGGGGATGATGCCATGAAGGCTGCCGATTACGGGATTAAAAACTTGAAGTACATACTTTCCAATCTTAACGACTGGGTAGGTGAAGAAGACCGGGACTACGCTTTCCGCAAGCAAATCTATAATGAAATTCTTTACCAGTACATGCGTTATCTCAATCACGTGATCGCCAATATCGGCGGAATATATCTTAATGAACGTTACGAGGGGGATGAGCGTCTTGCTTATCAGGCGGTTGAACGGGAGAGGCAGCAACGGGCGACGCGATTCATCTTGGAGCAATTGAACGATATGTCCTGGCTTGACAACGAGGAGTTGTTGAAAGGATTTGAGTTGCGTGGGAATATTTCCACGAATGTCGAGGATGCCGTCTTTAAAGGTTTGATGGGACGGATGCGGATGATCGGGATCTGTGCCGACAAGGCGGGAAAAGATGCCTATACCCGGTCCGATTTCTTGACAGACGTGGCCAATCACGTGTGGAAACCTACCCGTCAGGGACGCACCTTGACAAACGTGGAAAAGAAATTGCAAACCCGTTTTTTATCACATCTGGTACTGACGGCCGGGATTGCCAATAAAACGATGTCCGGCGGCACTTTAGGAATTACCCTTGAAGAGGGGATGATCGAGATTCCCGAGTGTATCAAGGCACAGAGTCGAGCATTCTACGGTGAATTGCCTGAAGAAGTGATGGGTGTGTTCACGAACCGGAAAAATGATTATCAGGCAGTCCGTGAAGCGATCCCGGCGGAACAAATGGGATTCGGGTTTAACGTCTATCTCACGGACGTGATGGAGCCGATGGATCATATCTATTACGAGAAATTGAAACAAGCTCAAGCTTTGATCCAGGGTAAAGTTTCTACCGGTTCTACCGATACGAGAAATCATTACAAGCTATTACTCTACAAAATTAATCAGGCGTTAAATAATTAATATCGGGAAAACATGAAAAGTATATTATACTACTTGTTGCCATTACTTTTCTTCTTGTGTTTCGGCAGCCACGAGGGATATGCCCGAAAGAAGAAAGTAAAGGAAACGCAAACGCTAAAAGAAACCTTAACTCCTTACCAGAAGTTGTTCAAGGGGAAGCGTGTTTCTACCTCCAAAGGATTGATGACCGTCCACATTGTAGATGGGAAAGCGTACGTGGAATTTCCCGTGAACTTGTTGGGAAAAGATTTGATGTATTCCACTTCTATCGAGGATATTTGTGACAACGGGGAAGGTATTGTCGGGCAATTCTCGGATGATGGTTGCGTGTTTCGTTTCACGAAAAACGATTCGGTTGTTTATGCCCGCATGGTTGTTGTCAGCGAACCGGTCAACGAAACCGGAAATCCGAACATGACCGCTGCTATTGAGAAATCGAAGATGCCTGGAATTCAGTCGATATACAAGATTGAAGCTTATACCCCGGATAGTAGTGCGATAGTACTTGATATGACCAAATTTTTTCTCGAACACTTCTCTTATGCCAGCCCTTTTCCCGGGATGGCGGGAAATTCCATGTTGGGATTTATTAGTCGGGTTCACAAGCCGGATGTAGCAAATTCCCGCCTGAGGGGTATCCGGGCGTATCCTTCAACCGTCATGGCAACCTGCGAGTTGCTCTACAAAGTAGATTATTACATGATGGGACGTATGAACCAGCAGAACATCCCCGTGACCTTGACGGTCAACCGGATGCTCTCCGTGTTGCCCGAGTCGCCCATGATGCCTCGTATCGCAGACCCCAGAATCGGGGTGGCGTTTATGGAAAAGTCCGGGATCGAGGGTTCTTTTAAGGGGTTGTCACCAGTTTATTATACGAAACGATGGCGTCTGGAACCCTCCGATAACGATGCTTATGCTCGAGGGGAAAAAGTAGAACCTAAGAAACCTATCGTGATTTACATGGATAGTCTCGTACCCCCGGCATGGAAATCGTACGTGCGGGAGGGAATCGAGGCTTGGAATACGGCTTTTGCCGAGATCGGGTTCAAAAATGTTATTCGGGTGTTGGATTTCCCGAAAGATGATCCCGATTTCAATGCGAATGACATTGCTCATTCTGTCGTGCGTTATTCTCCCTCCTGGTCTTATATGCCGCAGAATTCTTTGCTCGTGGACCCTCGTTCGGGTGAGATACTGAATGCTTCTATTTACATTCATAACAATTCCGTTTCGGTCATGCAGCGGGAGCGAATCCTTGCTACTATGGGTGCCGATCCTTCCGTGAGACGAACCCAGTTGTCTGACAATCAGGCAGGAGAATTGATCCGTGCTGCCATGATACAATATATGGGAATGAACCTGGGATTGTTACCGAATTTTGCGGCCTCGAATGCTTATCCTGTCGATTCGTTACGTTCGGTTTCCTTTACGCGAGAACACGGGTTGACGGCTTCCATTATGGACCAGATGCAATATAATTATGTTGCGCAACCGGAAGACGTGGAGAAAGGCGTGCTACTCGTGCCTGATGCAGTGGGACCTTATGATCGTTACGCTATACGCTGGCTCTATCAACCGATCCCTGATGCTCGTTCTTCCAGAGAAGAGATTCCCGTGCTTGATTGCTGGATTGACGAGAAGGCGGGTGATCCTGTTTATCGTTATGCGTTGAAACAATATCCCATGTTTGCTTATGATCCTTCTGTCCTGACCGGGGACTTGGGAAATGATCCGGTCAAGAGTTTCGAGTATTTCAAGAAGAATCTAAAACGATTCGTGGAGGGTTTCTACGATTGGTACTCCGAGGGGGACAAGGATATGTCCTACCGGGCTTTGCTTCTCGGGCGTATCGGGTTTATGTTCAACGGGAAATTGGATAACGTCCTGAGTCATGTGGGTGGTATTTATATGGATGAAGTGAAAGTGGGTGACGGGCGTCCGGCTTTTCAGGTGGTTCCTCGTGAACAACAGCGAGAAATTGTGCGTTATGTCATAGCGCAAGCCAAAGACATTGATTGGTTACGGGATCCCCGGCTTCTGCAAAAATTTGATGTCGGCATGGAAACCAAGGTAACCCGTACGGCTATTATGGGTGCCCTGTTGGGAAGAATCAGTCGTCTTGCTCTTTGCGTGGAGAAAGATCCGGATGCTTATTCTCCCGAGGAGCTAGTGGATGATGTATACCGGGAAATCTGGAAGGGCACTATTGCCGGGCGTTCCCTGACAAAGGAGGAAATTATGCTGCAACAAGGTTTGTTGGGTTCGATTGCCGTGACATCGCAGGCGGGCTCTTCGGCAGGAACTTTCGAGAGCGTGCGAAAGATTACCGCCGATGGGACACCTATGCATGCAGTGTGCGGTACGGGGAAAGCGCATGATCACTTTTACGGATTCTACCCCACCATGACAAAAATAGAGGCTAACCGTTATTCCACGGCCCCTCTTTTTTATAGTATGCTCCTTAAGACCAGGGATTTGATCCGGGGAGCTCTGCCTCGTGCCACGGGAGAGACAAAAAGACATTACGAGTTTATGCTTTACAAGATAAACAAGATGTTGAAATAGTTGAGAATTGCGTTTCCGTTGTGTCCCCGAAAGCTACAATCGTGGCTTTCGGGGACTTTTTTATTTGCGAGAATATCGTGTCCCGTTTTCGTCACTTTGTCAGGTCAATTGTAACTAAGTGTCAATAACGGACGTATATCACGGGTTGGTACAATGTTTGTATCAACCCTTTTTGATAATGTTAAAAATCAAAACAGTATGGCCTATATAGATTACTATAAAATTTTAGGAGTTGACAAAAGTGCTTCACAAGATGATATCAGGAAGGCTTTTAAGAAATTGGCCAGAAAGTATCACCCGGACCTGAATCCGGATGATCCGAATGCCAAACAACGTTTCCAAGAGATAAACGAGGCGAACGAGGTATTGGGTGATCCGGAGAAGCGAAAGAAGTATGACCAATACGGCGAGAACTGGAAACATGCGGACGAGTTCGAAGCCCAGAAACAACGTTACCAACAGCAAGGTGGTGGCGGATTCGGTGATGGAGGTGGGGCTTACTGGTCTTCGGGAGGCGGATTCTCCGGTATGGGAGGTGACGGGGAATTCTCGGATTTCTTCGAATCCTTGTTCGGTTCGCGGAGAGGCGGTGGACGGGCTGCCGGGTTCCGGGGACAGGATTATAATGCCGAGTTGCATCTTTCATTCCAGGATGCGGCCAAAACCCACAAGCAAGTGTTGACCGTGAACGGCAAGAATATCCGAATCACGGTCCCGGCCGGTGTTGCCGACGGACAGACGATCAAGCTGAAAGGACAGGGTGGCCCCGGGGTGAACGGTGGACCCGCCGGGGATTTATATATCACGTTTATTATTGCCGAGGATCCGGTATTCAAACGTTTGGGGAATGATTTGTACGTGACAGCTCCCTTGAACCTGTACACGGCAGTCCTCGGTGGAGAGCAGGTGGTCACGACGATGGACGGGAAGGTAAAGTTGAAGGTGAAACCGGGAACGCAGAACGGTGCGAAGGTAAGGTTGAAGGGGAAAGGTTTTCCCGTTTACAAGGAAGAGGGAAAGTTCGGTGATCTGATCGTGACTTACTCGGTGGAGATTCCGACGACGTTGACGGAAAAGCAGAAAGAGTTGTTCCGGGAATTACAGAATCTTAATTAAGGAGAAGAGTTATGGAAACAGATTTGATTATAGTCAGGGAATACTGTCAGAAAAGTCACGTGGATCCCTCGTTCATACTCTCGCTGGAAGAGGATGGTTTGATTGATATCCGGGTGGTCGATGGCGAACGCTATTTGCTTGAATCGCAATTACACGATTTGGAACGATTTATTCGTTGGCACGAGGATTTGTCCGTGAATATCGAGGGAATCGGTGTCATTCACGAGTTGATGGGACGTTTACACGAAATGCAGCATGAATTAAATCAATTACGCCGGGAAGTTCGGGTGTTCCGCTCGAATCATTTCGGGCATTGGGAAGAATGAGGTGAAAGTAGGTATTCTCGCATGAATACTCCCTACCCCCTTCTGTAAAAGAAGGGGGTAGGGAGGTAAAATATCATTACCTTCCTCTTCGTCTTATCCAGATAAAGATGGCAAAGAATACGAGGATCATGGAGAGTCCCCCGATGAGTCCGAATTTCGTGACTTTCATGCCTGACTCTCCGACATAAACTTTGTTGTCGGGAGGTGTCGGGCGGCGGATGTCAATGGGAACTTCTTCATTCGACAGCCAGAAAAAAGTCCCGAGAATGAAGGAATAGTTCGCAGCCCGGATTCCTTTTCTTCTCATCTCGACTTCCGAGTTACTAAGGCAATCGGCATCACCGATGATGATAATACGTTGTTCTTTATTGTTGATATCTCTTCGTAAGGCGAGGGCCGTTGTGAATATTTCCTCCGTCTCGCCTTTGGCCGGGTTCATACGAACCGTGTCGTCGATGAAATTAGTCGTCTCGATTTCGTTCCAGCAGCCGACGGTATCCGTTTTGAATAGGGGAATAACTTCGAATCCTTTATCCGTTGTGTAATTTAGTCCCGTACATCCGGGTGTGGTGAACGAATAGTCATGTTTCCGCATATCTTCCAGAAGATATGAAAGTTCTCCGGCCTCCTTGGTGACGAAAGAAACAATTAAATCCGGGGAGAAGTTCTCTGACGGTTTTACTAAACAACCCGGCATAAACTGTATTCCCAGTTGTTCCGTTAACGGGTTCATCAATGCTTGGCGTTTGGGTTCGCCCGCGATGATTAGATTACCTCCTTTGGCAATGTAGGTGTTCAAGGTGTTCATCTCTTCTGGCGTGAATGGTGATCGAACATCAGCAATAAGCAGGATCGTGATGTTAGACGGTATTTCATGTTGTAAGTCTACTTCTGCGATATCAAAACCTTGATTAATTAAAGCATACCGGAAAGGTTTGTCTTGCGAGAAGTGTTTGTAATCCCGATCTCCCTCCCGCGTGCAATTTCGTTCTCCGTGTCCTTTAACGAAACCAACGATAGGTAGCTCCATGACCAGGCGTTTGAAAGCCGCGGATATTTCTGATTCTTTAGGGAACGGATTCATGAAATCATCGTATACTCGCAAGAATGTTTTTTCCCCGTTTTCTCGCTCTAACAAACGTACAAAACGATTATTCTCGCTGCTTAAGTCGATCGTGGCACGAATTTCTTCGGGTGTTTTTATCTTGTTGGTGTCCATGTCGATTGTTTTGGCAATTTTTTTCATTTGCTCACGCATCGTCATTCCCGGATAACGGAGAGAAAGAGATCGACTGGTCACGGTATCGTAATAGTAGACATATTTCATGTCAATTTCCGGTTTGAAACGTCGGTACATTTTAAATCGATTCATGTCACTTTTGACAGAGCGCGGGAGCCCGTAATACATGAAGCCGTCAAGAATGTTCACGTAGGTCGTTATGGTGAGACCTCCTTCCATCTTTTTGATAATATCCTGACTGTTCATGGTTAAGGTTCTTTGTTTCGTTCGGGTAGCATCGTAAAAACTCATTAATTTTGGGCGGGAACTGAAATAACCGAGTACGATGGCGATCAGGAATACCCCGATGTATCTGCCCCAGGCGATCGTCCAGCTGGTTTTCTGGCGGATCACTTGGAGGCGTAGGATGGTGAGCGTTAGGAAAAGCGTGATAACGATAAGGAAGTAAAGTATATCCTCGCTACATATTAACCCGTTAACGAATTCATCGACCCTGCCGTTGATGGACAACCAGTAGGTGATCTCTCTTACGAACTCGATATCTTGCCACATACCACGAACTAGACTGAGTGCCGCTAAAATAGCGAGTGTACCCATTGCAGAGACAACCTGGTAGGAAGTTAAGCTTGACATGAAAAGACCGATAGAAGCGTAAGCGCAAATCAGCAAGTAAAGTCCTAGCAGCCCGGACAAGACAACCGTAAAATCGAATGCTTTAATTGTGCAGGCGGAATAGAGTACGTAAATGGCCAGTATCCCGATAAGTACCAAGCCATAAACGAGCATGGCAAAATATTTTCCCAGAACAATTTCTTTATTGGTAACGGGAGAAGAATATAATAGCTTGATGGAGCCGCTACTTAATTCTCGGCTCATTAATCCCATGGTTAATAGCGGTATATAAAGATACAGGTATTGCTGGATGTGGGTGAATAACCCGTAATCTCCTCCGAACGTGAACAGGGTAAGATTTCCGACCTCGTATTCCAGGGCTTGACTTCTTACCGACATGCCAAATGTTCCCGTGAATAAAATGCTGGCTTGGAAAGTGAATACGATGAGGATAAGCCACGCTACCGGCGAATAGAATAAGGTTTGTAATTCTGTTTTCGCTATTTTAAATATCATGTTCATATCTTGGTGATTTACGTTATTTTTTAGATAATTCCGCGAATACGGTGTCCATGGAACTCTTTTCTAGGTTGATCTCGTTTAAGCGCCAGCCTTTGGCGACACTTGTTTCGACGATACGTTCCGCTATCTCGGGAGTATCGTTGAATCTCAGTCGGTAGCGAGAGCCACCAAGTTCGTCAACTCCCGTGATCCCGGGAATAACACGTAATTCCTCCGCGCCGGGATTCGCCATGAGCGAGACGAGTAGGGAATTCGGTTCGATATAATTATCAAATTCATCCACGGAACCCGAAAAAACAAGGCTCCCTTGTTCAATCATGTAGATATGATCGCATGTAGCTTGTACTTCCGTCAGGATGTGGGTAGATAGGATCACGGTACGTTCTTGCGCGATCTCTTTGATCAGGTGGCGGATTTCCACGATTTGGTTCGGATCCAGACCATTTGTCGGCTCGTCGAACACGACGAAATCGGGATTGTGAATAATGGCTTGGGCTATCCCTAGGCGTTGCTGGTATCCTCCCGAGAGATTACGGATCAGGCGTTTCTTGAAATGCGATATCCCGCAACGGACAGTCACCTCGTCAACCGCCTTGCTCACGTCATTTTTAGGCACGTAGCGTAAGTTCGCACAATGTACCAGGTATTCTTCCACGGTTAAGTCCGGGTGGAGGGGAGGTATCTGGGGTAGAAAACCGATGTGGCGTTTGGCCTGAACCGGATCTTTTCTCATGTCGATCCCTTTGATTGAAACACTTCCTTCCGTTTGTTTGAGGACACCACAGATGATATTCATCGTGGTGGACTTACCGGCCCCGTTGGAACCGAGTAAACCGTAAATGCCATTTTTGTCGATTTCAAAATTGATATCCCGGATCGCCCACTGTACACTGTAGCGGTGGGACAGGTTTTCGATTTTTAGGATAGATTCTTTCATACAATGTAATTTTTTGTTCATACAATTCTTTCGCTAATTAGCTTTTACAAAAAGGTGTTGGTCTCATCCCCTTCCCAACACCTCTTTCTTGATTGATTTTACAGTTTCTTGTTGTTGATATCCCGAAGCTTTAGTTCTAGCTTTTTGTACACCTGAGGATCATCATTCCCAAGTTCTTTCTGGCTGGCAATCGCTTTTTCCAAAATGATTTTAGCATCTTTGAAATTCCCGATTCTGGCCAACAAGTCGGCAGCCGGAACGGCAACACGATCGTTAAAACGATTCATGTTGAAAGCATAGCTGATCCATTGGGTACATAATTCTTTTGTTTTCTTGTCCGAAGGCGAGAGTTTCCAGAAATAATGTGTCCAGTAGATGATGTTGTGAGCGGTCACGTTGCCCGCATTGAAAAGGAATGATGCAAAGAGTTTTACTTGTCCTTTTACCCCTCCTGCTTCTTTTATCAGTTTTAGGGTGTTATTATTGTCTTCTTTTATCAACGAGTCGACATGATTTTCACGGATAAGTTTATCCATGTAAGTTGTTAAAGCGTCCCTGAACCCGTCTTCATTGGTTCTGTTTTTAGTCCAATAGCATAATTTGATGTATTCCGGGGTGGCGAAGAATATCCCTCGTCCTCGTTGTATATTTAAATCCCCGTCCAGTAATCTTCCCGTGTAATTATTGAATTTTTCTTTTAATTCCAGCAATTCGTTGAACCATTCGAGATTTCCTTCCGCTATACTTTTTTCCAAAAAGGTTGTGAGGTCGTACTGAACGGGAAAAACAATATTGAAAGAATATCTCCCGACAAATTCTTTATCTGTATATTTCTCCCCGTGACTGAATTTCACGATTTCTTCCACGAGACGAGTCATGAGTTCCTTGTCGTATAGGGAGATTTCATCAATTAACTTGTTATCCACGTCAATTAATTCTTTCGTGGGAAGGGATTTTAAGTAAAGATTTAAGGCCGCGGGTTTGTTCTTTTCATTGGCAGAAGTGTAATAGTCGTAAAGTAATTCCCTGTCGGCCGTTCCGTTTTTGATTGCGGCCATCATGTTATCAATTCCCCCGTGACGGGCGTACATCGAAATCATTTTAGCTTCCGAGATAAAGCCATCGACATCTTTGGCTCCCACTATTTTGTGAATCACTTTCCCGTTCCCGTCGATGAAAAAGAAGGTGGGGTATCCTGTCACGGGATAGGTCTTCACAAACTCTTTCCCGGCCGGACTCTCGGCGTCCATTTTGAAGTTAATGAAAAGGGGATTATAGAAATCACCCAGTTTTTCCTGTGGAAATACAGTTTCCGACACGTGTTTGCAGGGACCACACCATTTGGTGTAGACATCCACGAAGATTGTCTTGTTTCCAGCCTTGGCCTTAGCCAGGATTTCATCCCACGTCCCCGATTCAAATTTTACTCCTTGTGCGTGGCTTGTCATGCAAGCGATAAATACACATACGAATGATAATACGATTTTCTTCATAATTTATTATTTCAATTGAATATTGAGAACTACCTCCCCTAACCCCTCCTTACACAGGAGGGGAAACCGATTGGTGATCAACCCTCCTCCTGTGTAAGGGGAGAGTTGGAGGGGGTAATCGTTTTTTACAAAAAGAACTTTTTCAGTGACCTCATAAACAGAGGAGGTGTTGGCAACTTTTCCCGGTACGAGGAAAAAATGTTACAGTTTACCATTATTGATATCCCGTAATTTCAATTCGAGTTTTTTATAAACTTTCTGATCCTCGTTTTTAAGCTCTTTCTGGCTGGCAATCGCTTTTTCTAAAATGATTTTGGCATCTTTGAAATTTCCGATTCTGGCCAATAAGTCGGCGGCCGGGACGGCAACTTTATCATTAAAACGATTCACGTTAAAGGCATATTTAATCCATTTGCCGCATAATTCTTTAGTTTTCTTGTCCGAAGGCGAGAGTTTCCAGAAATAGTCAGTCCAGGCGATAATATTATGAGCCGTGACGTTACCGGCTTCAAAGATTCCTTGTGCGAAAAATTGCATTTGACCTTTTAGCCCCTCCTTTTTGATCATATCCAGAACTTGATTGTTGTCTTCTTTTATTAAAGAATCAACGGGGTTCTCGGCGATCAGTTTGTCCATGTAGGGTACGAGCATGCTTTTGAATTCATCTTCATTTACTTTGTTCCGGGTCCAATAGCAAAGTTTATTGTACTCCGGAGTGGCAAAGAATAGTCCTCTCCCTTGAATAATCCTGAGATCGCCATCCAGTAATTTGCCTCCCCTGTAGACTCGGCCTCCGTAATTGGCAAATCTTTCTTTTAGTTGTAGTAATTCGTTGAACCATTCCCAGTTACCTTCTTGAATACTTGTGCGGAGGAACGTGGTAATATCATATTGAACGGGAAAAACGATACAAAAAGCAAATTTTTCGGCATATTTCCCATTGGAGAACCGACCGTCATTACTAGCTTTCACGATCTCATCAACAAGTCTTGTCATTAATTCTTTGTCGTAAAGAGACATTTCTTCAATGAGTTTGTTGTTTTCATCAATTAATTCTTCTGTCGGGAGTGCTTTCAGGTAAAGATTCAATGCTTCCGGTTTGTTTTTCTTGTTAGCGGACTGGTAATAATCATACAGTAATTCCCTGTCGGCCGTTCCGTTTTTGATTGCGACCATCATGTTGTCAATCCCCCCGTGACGGGCGTACATCGAAATCATTTTAGCTTCCGAGATAAAGCCGTCGACATCTTTGGCTCCCACTATTTTGTGAATCACCTTTCCGTTTCCGTCGATGAAAAAGAAGGTGGGATATCCAGTCACGGGATAGGCCTTCACGAATTCTTTTCCGGCTGGGCTCTCTGCATCCATTTTGAAGTTAATGAAAAGGGGATTATAGAAATCACCCAGTTTTTCCTGTGGAAATACAGTTTCCGACACGTGTTTGCAGGGACCACACCATTTGGTGTAGACATCCACGAAGATTGTCTTGTTTTCAGCCTTGGCCTTAGCCAGGATTTCATTCCACGTGCCCGATTCAAATTTTACTCCTTGTGCGTGGCTTGCCACGCAAGCCACGAGTACACATACAAATGATAATACAATTTTTTTCATGATTTATTATTTATAGTTGAACATCTTATCGTCCTGTGAAAGCATAGTCGGATTTCCATGCCGAACGTTCCGGGCTGTTATTCAAAATCCAACGCATTCTTTGAGCCTGTTGCTGGCTGACGGAACGGTGAACCCCGACAGGATCATCCATGATATTCTCTGCCAGGAAGAAGCAATCCCCGACAAGCTTGTATGCTGTTTGGTTTTTGTTGTATCCTTCATTGTCATTTCCGTAATATTTATGCGTGTCTGAACAATAATCCTGAGGTTTGGCACTACTTGAAGCACCCCATGTCGGGAGTAATCCCAGATAATAACCGAAGCCGTTTACCAGTTCGTTTTCATTCTTTTCCCCGAAAGAACGTACCATCGTCTGTATTGATTGCAGTTTATACAGGATTCCGACTTCGTTGGGAACCGGGGTCCAGTTTTCTGGTAAAGAAGATAAAGTTAATCCTTCCGGGATTTTTGCCGGATCTGCCTCGGTGGCGATATACCTAGGAATACACGTTCTGGAAATAGTATAAAAGAATTTGTCATATTCATTTTCCCGATCCGAAATCAGCCACACGTTTAAATACTTGTCGTATGGCCATAATGCTTTTTGATCTTTAATAAAGGTTTTGTATTGATCTTTTGCAGCATCGGTAACCTTTTCCACGTAAATCCGGTTGATGCCCGGTTCCTGTAATTTGTTCTTGTAAGGATCATAAACAGCGGCTTTGAAACGAATTTTAGTGTCGACTCCCATGGCATTTGTACTGACATTTCCAGAGAACGTATTATTTATTTTGTCTATAAGCAGGTGAATCCTTTCCATGGGGATTTCGCCACCATATCCTGCTATATCCTGGTTGGATTGAATCAAATGGAATATTACCGGGATCGTGATCTCCGTGTAAGTGTCTGAAACGGATGGGTCACTGATCGTGAATGTTACCGTGTTTGAGGTGAGATCGGCTCCTTTGATTTTTGCGTGCACGTTGATTTCTTTCCCGATCAGGGATTTGTCGGAAGTCGAAAATACTTTGGGTAGAGTTTCACCCGTTGAGGTGTAATACTCTATTTGGGAATGATCTACCCGGCTGTCTTGTACGGTAAAACCGTCTTTTGTCGTGAGTAACGGGTTGAACTCAAGTTGTGCTTTCCCGTTTGCCAATAATTGGTAGTGACTGGTGCGTAGTTTTATATCTTTGATGTGATCCATGTCAACCAGTCCCATTTCCAGAACTTCGTCTTTATCCGGGGTACAGGATATGATGCATCCGATAAAGATTGCCACGAGAGTGTATAGAATTCTTTTCATGTTTTTTTTATTTAGAAGTTAAAGACTGATCTCTTCCCAACCCGGATTTTGAACCATGTTCTTGTTCACCTTCATTTCGCTTTGTGGGATGGGGAAACAATACCGATAGTCGTCCGGTTCAAGTACATACAGTGTTCCGTTAATAACTCTTTCCATCCGTGTCCCGGTACGTTTCATATCCAACCACCATATGTCTTGTTCGTGATAAAACTCTAGTTTTCGTTCTTTCAGAATTTCGTTCAACAGGTCGGATTCCGTGTAAGAACCTTCAATATCAAGATAACGTCCTTGTTTGAATTCGTTTAGAGCTTCTTTGGCCTCTGTCATTTTTCCTAATCTATACAGGGCTTCCGCTTTAATGAGTTGAGTCTCTGCTGCTCGGAATAGCATGACTATACCTCCATTTGCAAGCCCCCATGCTGCATATGGCCCTGCGGAAAGATTGTACTTGTCGTATACAAGAGTACCGTCTGTTTTTGTCCTGAAGAAAGTGTTTTTTCTTACATCATCATCTTTATACAGGATATAAAATTCGGGTTCCGGTCCCGGATTTGCTTGGGATGTGGAGTATGTTTGATAATATGTTGATGAAAAGTCTGCAATTTGGCCGTTGAAGCCATCTACCATACGGAGATAAAACTCGTCATTCGTGAATGCTTGTAATGCTGGAGAGTCAAATATGGCATCGTATGTTGCCTGATCACGAACGAAAGTACGTCCGGTCATCGCTTTGTCCGCGTGGTTGATTGCGTTTTGCCAATCATTTTCTTCGGCAACTGCCGACATGGCTTTGTAGCAATAGATGCTGGCAAGCATCCCGTGAAGAAAACGGGGTTCGTAAGCGCAGTTCCATGTCGTGGAAGGGGTACGTTCCATTAAGTCGAGAGCTTCTTGGCAATCCGTAAGGATTTGTTTGTAAACATTCGTTTGTGTCTCACGTTTGGGCATGGCGTTGCCCGGATCCTCGTATGGTTTTAAATATACGGGAACTCCATATTCGTTTTGTTTATAAGGAGAGAAATATTGGAGTAATTTAAAGTAAGAATAAGCCCTCCATACCAAGGCCTCTCCCTTCACGTAATCCCGCAGACGTTCATCATCCCCTTCGGCTGTCATGATCCCTGATATGATCATGTTGATCGGGCCAAGAAAAGAGTAATATCTGGTCCAGCAACCGTCGGCGTTTCCCATCCAGCTCATCAGATTCACGGCGCTCTGTTTATATTCTCCAAGGGAGGCGTCATAATAAGAACTTGAGTTTTTGTTAATGGTGAGTTCCCCGGAACGATAGGCGAATATTGATCCCACGTTGAATTGAGGATATAGGAAATAGCCTCCTAGTACCGGTTTTTGACTACCATCCACGGTTTTCAATAGTCTCATGTAACTTGCCAACAAGTCGCGATAATCTTCTACCGTGCTGACTACTTGTATATTCTCCGGTTTCAAGTCCAAAAACTTGTCACAACTTTGGACGAAGAACAAACTTGTCAAGGCGATTAATATATATAACTTTTTCATATCGTTGATTTTTTAGAATCCTACGGATAGTTTGATATTGTATTCTCTTGATGTCGGGTAAGAGAATGCCCCTGATGTACCGACATCCAACCCTTTATACTTGGTAAAAGTTAATAAATTGTATGCGTTAAGGGAAAGCGACATGTTTTTCATCCCGAAACGTTGTGCCACTTCCGAAGGTAGACGGTAGCTGATGGCGATATTAGACAAACGCAGGTAATCCCCCTTTTCGTACTTGGTTGAAGTGTGAACACCTGCCCAATAATCGTTACCGGAAGAGACAAAGCGAGCGATATCGGTCATGTCTCCTCTTGTTTTCCAGAAATTCAGGTAACGTCGTTCTCGGTTGGTTCCCGACACGCTCAAGTCACTGGCATACCCGATAGCGGCTTGACTTGCATTACCCCAGTTATTCGGAGCATTCTGAAGATCGTTAAATGATTGGATGATATGTCCCACCTTGTAACTCCATTGAGTGGAGAATTCCAGATTCTTGTAACGGAAATAGGTATTGAAACCACCCACGTACTTCGGGTTGGAACGTCCTAGATATTGCATGGAGGGTCTGAAATAGTCTGGGTACATACCTGCTTCCCGGTCATAGGCCACATAATCCGGTACGGCATCCAGGGATGTAACGGCACCGCTATTCAGGTAAGTCTGTTTGCTGGATTCGGATAAATTATCCCAATTGTCGAGTAATTGAGCGTAGGCCCGTTTCCCTTCCGGGGTCAAGTAATATTGGGGATTCCCTGACAAAGGGTCTACTCCTGCAATCTTCCAACCGTAGATAGAACCGGTTTCTTTCCCGATCACGTTAACGACACCTCCCTTTAGAATACTGGAACGAATGGCAGACGCGTAGGAATCATAATCATGTTCTGAACGGATGATGACATTTTTATTTCTGGCCACGTTTGCCGACGTGCTGAATGTCAGGTTTGTCCGGTTGATCCATCTGATATTGAGGAAGAACTCGATACCGCTGTTTTCTACGGTTCCCCCGTTGGCTTTTACACTCGATCTACCCGTGGAAATAGGAATGCTTAAGTTTTCCAGAATATCTTCCGTCCGGTTATTATAATAATCCATGGTGAAATTGATTCTGCCTTTAAAGAAACCGATGTCGACACCGAGATTCCGGTCTTTTTTCTTTTCCCAACCCACGGAAGGGTTCGGATAGGTAAATTTGGTTGCGAATCGGTTCCCCTCGTAAGCATCACTACCTAGCGTGATCGTGGAGAACGGGTAAGCCGTCCGGTCTATATTTCCGGTATAACCGTACGACCCGCGAAGGGATAGTTCCGTGATGATATCATTTTTGAAGAATTTTTCATGATGTAGGTTATATCGCAATCCGATGGACCATAGTGGGGTGAATCGGTTGGCGTCTCCGATAGCATCTGCTCCGTCCGCCCGGTAGTTGAAATTCAGGATATACCGGTCTTTATACCCGTAACGGAAGGTTCCGAGGAAGGATACGGTACGATCCTGCCCTGTTGAAGTATTAAACATATTTCCGATTTGAGCCCGTAATGTTTCGTAAGAAACGTCATTCCCCAAGTCCGGAACGCCCGTGATGCGATAATCCCCGTAAAACATGGGAGAAGTGTAGCCGGAATTATTGAACTTTTTAGATGTGACCTCGTTAGCGATTAGAATGCTGAATAAATGATCTTTCTTGATCGTGAAGGAATAATCTATCTGGTTTCGGATAGACCAGTTGAAGTTTTTACCCGAAGATTCGGATAGTTCTCCGTTGTTGAATTCACTTGGAAGAACATCTTTGTATATTTGCTTGGCAAATGTTTCTTTGTTATAGGAAGTGTACGTTCCGGCCTCGATCTCGGTGGTCGTTGTGTTATAACTGGCTCCTTTTCGGATGATGGATGAAATAGCAAGTCCCGGGATGATGTCATAACGAATATTAAAAGTCAAACTGGCATCCAGTCCGTCATCCGATTTCTTGGTCTCTTTCAATTCTCGAAGAATATTAAACGAATCGTATTTATACCCGGAGGCAGTCATTTCCGTGTAGTTCGTGCCGAGATAGCTCAAATCGGCGGCATAATTCCCGTTTTCATCGTAAGGACGTTCGTAAGGATTGGCAAAGACTGCATACGTGAACGGGTCTACGGCTGAAGCGTGATCCCTGTTCTTTCGGATATTGGCAGATAAATCAAGGGCAAGGATCAAATTCTTGATCGGGCGATAATCTAGCTTCATCAAGATCCCGGCATTCGTGTATTTGTTTGAAAGCAGTATTCCGTTTTTCTCTTGAAAGTTGACGGAAGTGTAATACGTCATCTCGTCGGAACCACCTCGAATACTGATATTGTGAGAGTGGGATTGTGCCGTGCGGAATAACACGTTAAACCAGTCCGTGTTCGTGTTTTTCAGGCGGTTGATTTCCGTATCGTATTTGTCCTGCGTGATATAACCTTCCAACAATTGTTTGTAAAGATACCCGCCTCGTCCGGTCCAGTTGGAAAAACTTAGTCCGAAAGTCTTCAGAATATCTTGCTCGTATTGTAATTTCTCCCGGGAATTCATGAAATCCATGTGCAGGCTGGGTGCTTCGGCCAGGCTGTAATTACCGGTATAATTGAATTGTGTTTTTGAACGGAACCCCTTCTTCGTGGTGATAACGATAACTCCGTTCGCTGCTTTTGCCCCGTAGATAGCGGCTGCGGAAGCATCTTTTAGTATAGTTACGGATTCAATATCTTCCGGCATGATGTTACCGACTCCGTCCTGCATGATCGTACCGGCGTAATCTCCGGTATTGTTTTCCGGAACCCCGCTCATGAGCGGAAGTCCGTCCACGATCCAGAGAGGTTCCGTGCGGCCCGTCAGATTATTTTCACCCCGGATGGTAATTTTTGCCCGGGTGCCGGGAGCTCCCGATAAGGTTGTACTGTTGAGTCCGGCGATGGTTCCTTCCAGAATCCGGTCAATCGAGTTGATTCCTTGCGTGCGTAAATCTTTTGCCGTAATTACGGAAGCACTACCTGTCATGTGGTCTTTCTTGATCGTTTCCATACCGGTAACAACCACCTCATCCAGTTCGGCAATATCTTCTTCCAGCGTGATCGAGAGGTTTTGTTCTCCTTCTACTTCACGTTGCACAGGCTTCATCCCGATAAAAGTGAAGCCTAATATATTCTTTCCTTGTGGAATATTGATTTTAAACCGTCCATTGGGATCGGTAACCGTTCCTAACGTGGTTCCTTTCAGGATTACGGCAACCCCGGGCAAGGACATTCCTTGCTTGTCTTTCACGATTCCGGCTACAACGTGTTGTGTGCTCCCGATGATGACTTTTTCTTCCATTTTTTTCAAAATGATGATTTTATCTTTCATCGTGTAAGTTAACCCGAAAGGAGAGAGACATACTTTTAAAGCGGAATCCAGAGAGACGTTTTTCACGTTCACGGAAATCGTTTTGTTGACATCAATCTCTTTGGGATTATACATGAAATCATATTTTGTCTGATTTTTGATTTCCTTTAAAATTGTCGGGAGATTGGCATTTTTTAACGATAGGTTTAGTTTGGTATCCTCTGTTGTTGCGTTAGCCGATAATGTGGGGAAAAGAACCGCTAAAAAAAGTAGCGAGAACCTGAAAAAATTCCATAGCTTCCCCATACAATTATTTTTATAATTGATTTTTTTCATAGTAGATGTTGTTAGCTATTTTGTGATGAGCTTATCTGATTTGTTGTTCCGAAAAACTTCGGGGGAATTTGACATCCATGATAATGGCCGGGTTTACGGGATAGATAATTCCACTAATCATCTCCGTACTTTCCGGGGTAATCTCTTTGATGCGGATAACTCCCTGTAACCCGTTACCGGTTTGTACAAAGACGAAACGCGGAGTTGCCGATTCGATGGGAATGGATACTTTTGCTTCGGAAAAATCGAAAACAAAATCTTCTTGTTTTGCCAGAGCCTCGAAATCTGTATTCGTGAAATCTTGTGGAGCAGGCATGTACTTTGTGTGGCAGGGGAGATCGAAACTGTAATTGAACAGGTTTTCATTCTGGAATGTGTTATGCCACAATAAGGCTCTCATTTTTATCGGGGATTCAAAATATACTGCTTTGTTTGTTGCGTCGTAAGCCAAGGCAATATCGATCCCCTTTTTGGCGGATTCTGCAAGTCCTTTGTACAGATTGGCGGAATACACTTGTTGCGTGGAACTCAGGAAGAAAGACGTTGCCCGCAGGTAATCCGGTTCGCTGTGAAATATCCCCTCCAGATCCGTGTATTCTACTTTATCGAACAGGGCTTCCAGTTTGACATTCTCGTAGAAGTTTACCGTTCCGATCTCTTTGCGGATATCGAATGGCTTCAAGCTCCCCGTGTATGTCCCTTCTATCGGTCCCCCGAAACTGGTTTCACATTTGAATGCGATCGTGTAGAGGTCTCCTTCCTGAGTGATGTTGATTTCTCCCCCGGTCAATTCATTGGGATTCGTGCTTCCTCCGGAATTGTAATTCACGCTGGCATTCCCTTTAAAAGTATACTCGTCGCGATTTGAAGAGTAGGTGTATTTCCCGGGTACTAGTTTGTCAATCTCCGGCGATGCTATCCGTAGACATATGCAGGCCCCATTCCCACGTGCGTCTTTGGTCAGATCACTTAACACGAACCCGTGTTCGTAGAGACCGATCAGGAAATTACCGGTTTGTTTCTCTTTTACTTCAGCAGAAAAACCTTTTACCTGATCTGTTTGTTCCCCGTTTTCTCCCTGATAACGATCTTCGAAGAGGTAGTCCGAGACGGCAATCACGGTGTGATTGTTGTCGTGATAAATTGCTCCTTGTTCCAGCAGATAATTTTCCCCATAAAAACTAATCTGGCCCGTGGTTGATAGTTTATTGTCTTCATCGGAACAGGAAGACAAACCTATCAGTGCAAGTAGCGTTGCGGTTAAAAATCGACAGTTCTTTTTCATAAGATTGTGGTTAAAAAATTGCATATTTATGATTATCTCATAAAACGATCGTTTTATAAAGTACTTAAGTTTAATGTATTGTAAAGAATATCGCTTAGTTATTGTAACTTACGATTAATGTTTTCCCGTTTATCTTGAAATGCAAGCCTCCCAGGATTTCCATCGCTTCGAGTAACGTGTTAATATTGTCATATTTTCTGACATCCCCGCTGAACACGACGGATTTTGCCGCCTCGTTGCTGTAGAATACTTCTATATCATACCAGCGGGACAATTGTTTCAGTATATTTTCCACGCTTTCGTTCATGAATATATATTGTCCGTGTCTCCACGCCGTGTAGAGTTCCGTGTTGACCGTCGTCAATCGGATCGGTTCGTTGGGAAGATAGACCGCCTTGTTGCCCGGGATTAAAATGACGGCATCCTTTCCCTGGCTCATTCTCACGGACCCTTTTTCGAGTACGGTTTCTATTGTATTCTCGTCCATGTAACTTCGCACGTTGAAAGAAGTTCCGAGTACTTCAATGCTTACCCCGTTTTTCACGTTCACGTGGAATGGATGTTGGGTATCTTTGGTGACTTCAAAATAGGCCTCACCTTCCAGGTAGACCTCCCGGGTGATATCGTTGAATATGACGGGATATTTTATTTTGCTTTGTGAATTGAGCCATACTTTCGTGCCATCTGATAAGGTAAGTGTGAACTCGCCTCCCTTGGGAACGATCAGTTCGTTGTAATTATTTGCCTGTTCGTTTTTGGTGTTTTCGGATACCGTGTAGCGTAATTGCGAACCTTCATTCCGGATGGATAATTCCTCGGTGGCAACGATTTCTGTTTTGTTTTTTTCCGAAAGGGAAATGATTTCCCCGTTGTTTAAAATTAGCATTGCCTTGGAACTTCCCGGGGAAATAGTGGTTTTGGCCACGGTAGGGGGGGCTTCTTGGTAGAAAAATAGGGTGGATATACCGATGACAAAGGCGGCAACAGCCGCTGCCCAATACCATTTGCCGAGCAATCGCGAGTTCTTTTGTATGTTGTAGCGTCTGCGATAGTTATCTAGGCCGCGAGCGGTACTTATCTGCTGGTATCTGGCAATATCCTCGCTGAAACTTTTTTCCTGTAAACGAACATATATTTTTTCGTTTTTGGGAGAAGCTTGAAGCCAGGAAGTTAATTCTTCCTTCTCGGACTTGCTCAATTCGTCCATTTTCTCTTTTAAAATGAGAGCTGCGATACGTTGTTTTTTTATGATCGGGTCCATAATTGCTATTTTATATCTTATAAACCCGCAACTTTTTATTTCGGTGACACGGAAAGGTATTTTTTTGAAGTTTTTGTCGTTTTAATTTTTCTTGTTGGTGCGTATCAGGATGATTAACAACAAGAATGGAGTATCTTTTAATAAAGAGCGTAAAGTTTGAATAGCTCTTAACTTGTAGGTTTTTGCCGAATTAATGGATATTTGCATCTTGTCTGCAAGCTCCTGAAGCGACTTCCCCTCTAGTAACCCGACGATGACTTGTTCGCATTGTTTAGGCAATTGATTAATCGCTTCATCCAGCAAACGACTCATTTCTTCTTCCATCAGGTAATCTTGAGACTCTTCTTCCTCTTTTGTCGGGTAATTCTCTGTGATGAGTTTTTGCCGGTTTTTGAGATTACGCGCCACGTTTAACGTACGATTTTTCGTGGCAGTGAAAAGTAAGGAGTGAAGAGCGGCGGGTGATTTTAGTTCTTCCCGTATTTGCCAGATGTGATGAAATATTTCAAGCACGATATCCTCTGCCTCCATGAGTTCCAAGTCATGACGCATGGCATAAGAAACCAATGTCTTGTAATATTGGCAAAAGATCGATTCAAAAGATCTTTCATCACCTTTGACAAACTGTTGAAAATGTTTCTCGCTAATAATCATGATCACGCTACTTATCCTTGCACAAATTTAAAGATAAAAGTATAAATCACCATGTTTAAAGGAAAAACTATTTTGAAATATTTCAAAGAGGGGTATAAAGACAAGTAATAGGTCGCAGGGACGTGATCATGACGAGTTGCATTCACGGCCCCCGATAAACTTTATGCTTCGGTCAAGTTATCCTTGCGTTGACGAACTACTTGTTTCCTTTTTCCAGTTCAGCCCGCGACTTACTTTGCGTCACGAGATAAACTCCCGTGAAAACGAGCAGGGCGGCCACGGGTTTGTCCCACGTCAACTTGGCCTGTCCCATGAAGATTGCCAGTGCGGCGGCAACTAGCGGTTGGGCGTAATTGTACATGCTGATCGTCGTGGGGCGGATACGTTTCAAGGCAATCGGAATAAACAGGTAGGCGAGGAACGTGGCGCAAAATACCACGTAGAACAGGCTGGAGAGTGCGCTGAATGTTGTTTCCGACGAGAATAGTTTGGCGTTCACTACCTCCTGCATGCTGAACGGGACCATCAAGATCGTTGAAAACAGGAACATCCATTTCATCAAGGTCACCGGGGAATAGCGCTGGGCGATCGGTTTGGAGATCACGAGATAAGTGGCGTAACTGATCACGCTTAGGAAACAAAGCAGATTCCCCATCATAGAACCGCCTATTCCCGCGCCCGTGGTGTAAGATTGCCAGATGATCAGTAAGGCCCCGCAGGCTCCCACCAGTACCCCGCCCGCTTTCTTGGACGTAATCGGTTCCCTCAACACGAGAGCGGAAATCAACATAACCATCATGGGGTTCAACGTCACGATCAACCCGGCATCAATCGGGGATGTCATGCCAAGTCCCTCGATAAACGTGAGTTGATTAACAGTCGTGCCTAAAATGGCACAAAAAAACAGGATTAATAAATCTTTTTTACTTACTTTCTCGTTTAAGGTAAATACGGAGACTAGCCAAAAGGCGATAGCTCCGAATGACATGCGCAGGAACGTGAGGCCTACCGGGTCGATCCACTCCGGCATCAAGGTTTTGGCGATGGGAATATTAATCCCGAAGAGGATGTTAGCGGCGAAGATGGCCATGTGGCCGTGCCATTTATCTTTTGTCATAGGCTCATGAATCTGATATTGTCATGCGAATGTAGTTTATTTTTTAATATAAATAGATGGGCGTATGAAAAAAATGAAGATAGGCTTGTTGCCGAAGATCGTGATCGCGATCGCTTTGGGTATCGTGTGCGGACTTTTCTTCCCGGACTGGTTGGTGAGAATCTTCCTCACGATAAATGGTTTGTTTAGTAATTTTCTCGGGTTTATTATCCCGTTGTTGATATTAGGATTGGTAGCTCCGGGTATTGCCGATCTGGGTAAAGGTGCCGGGAGGTTGTTGCTACTTACCGCTTTGCTGGCGTATGGATTTACTCTGTTTTCCGGGTTCTTTACCTATTTTGCTTGTGATCTGAGTTATCCTTGGCTGTTGAAGGATGCGGAATTGCAACCGGTGGAAGCGGCGGTGGTGGAACCGTTGGTCCCGTATTTCACGGTGATGATGCCTCCCTTGATGGACGTGATGACTTCATTAATTCTGGCTTTTACCCTTGGATTGGGTATGTCGGTGATTAACGGGGCAACCTTGAAAGGGGCCATGGAGGATTTCAAGGATATTATAAACAAGGTGATCGTGGGGGTGATTATTCCTTTGTTACCACTTTATATATTCGGTATTTTCCTGAATATCTCGAACTCCGGTCAGGTGTCCGGAGTCTTGGGGGTGTTCGTGAAAATCATCGTGGTTATATTCTTCCTGACGATCGTGTTGCTGTTCATTCAATTTTTTATTGCCGGGGCGGTGTCGAAGAAGAATCCTTTCCGGTTATTCCGGAATATGCTACCCGCTTATATGACGGCATTGGGCACGCAGTCTTCTGCGGCCACGATTCCCGTGACCTTGGAGCAAACGGTGAAGAACGGTGTCAACCGGGAATTGGCGGCATTCGTTATTCCGCTTTGCGCAACGATACATTTGTCGGGAAGTACGATGAAGATCGTGGCTTGTGCCTTGGCGATCATGTTGATGTCGGGCATGCCGATCTCTTTCGGGGTAATGGCCGGTTTTATCTTTATGTTGGGTATCGCTATGGTGGCGGCTCCGGGAGTGCCGGGGGGTGCGATCATGGCGGCCTTGGGATTATTACAGTCCATGTTGGGATTTGACGAGACGGCACAAGGGTTGATGATTGCTCTTTATATCGCGATGGATAGTTTCGGTACGGCTTGTAACGTGACTGGCGACGGGGCCATTGCCGTGATCATGGATCGGATCAATAAAGATTCCAAGCACAAAGGCACGCGGGAAGAGTTGGAAGAGGTCGCATCCTTGGAAGGATAGGGAGAATTGAGTTTCGAATACTTGTTTACCACTTGATGATTACTTGAGGAGTACCGGTTATAGGCTTTTTATTAAATTATAATAATCTTATATGAATCTTATTATAATAGGGTTCATATAGGGTTACTATAGGGTTCGTATAGGGTTCATGACGGTAGTGATCAAGTATTCCTACTCTATAGAGTTTGAATTACTTTAGTTCATGTACATGTATATTAATTAATCATTCCTTTGTGCGCGTATGCCGGATGAAGTGATAGAAGTGTTTTTAACGCTTTCGTACGCTTTTCAGTTTTTATCTCTATCTTTGCAAAGAATAACAAATCGGGTTATGACAGAACTTCGGGATGAAATAATAAAGAAAGCGTTCCTGCAATTTTTGAACAGGGGCTATAAAGCCTGTTCTTTAAAGGATTTGGAGCAAGCCACGGGATTGACGAAGGGGGCATTTTATTATTACTTTAAGGATAAGAAGGAGATTTTGGAAGCGGGGATGGAGCGTTATTTCGGGGTGATGAAGGAGGAGAGTGACGGGGATTTGGAGCGGGTGGCGTC
>ENA-UEPH01000757-UEPH01000757.1-human-gut-metagenome-genome-assembly--contig:-NODE-757-length-36037-cov-12.279449_pt1 | contig 36037 bp, 25 predicted proteins | sample MGYA00242891_ERZ507898 | MGnify/ENA primary metagenome ERZ507898 (study PRJEB26167, sample SAMN06115411) | human gut metagenome | host: Homo sapiens | place: China:Guizhou | collected 2014-10-15...
TGTGATCGAGGATCTTGGGGACAAAATTGACTGTATCATCGACGGAGGAGACGCCGAGATCGGCCTCGAATCCACCATCGTCGATTTTACAGAGGAGATTCCGACGATTCTCCGCCCGGGCTATTACAACAAAGAGATGCTGGAAAAAGTGCTTGGAACCGTGCGTGTCGATCCGGGAATCCTTGCGGAGGACAGCCATGTGCGTCCGAAGGCACCGGGCATGCGCTACAAACATTATGCGCCGAAGGCAGACCTTACGATTATCCAGGGCGAGATGGAACGGGTGATTCCGGAAATCAACCGCCTTGCCGCAGAACAGGAAAAGGCAGGAAAGAAAGTGGGCGTAATCTGCACCGATGAGACACGGGAGCAGTACACCACAGGAGATATCAAGAGCATCGGGCTGCGCGCCGAAGATGAGACGATCGCGCATCACCTGTTTGCGATTCTGCGCGACTTCGATGAGGACGGCGTGGAGGTGATTTATTCCGAGGCTTTCGACACCCCGCGTATGGGGCAGGCGATCATGAACCGCCTGTTAAAAGCCGCAGGCCACAAAGTAGCAGAGGTATAACAGTGAAACATTACAGCAGGATTTTATTTGTGGACGCGGACGATACCGCGCGCGCACCGATGGCGAAGGCGATTCTGCAGAGCAAAGAGCTTCCGTGGCCGATGGAAATTGGTTCCCGCGGGCTTGTCGTTCTGTTTCCGCAGCCGGTCAACCAGAAGGTAGAGGCAGTGCTTGCGCGCAACGGGCTTTCGGCCAAAGACCACACCACCACACCGCTTACCGCGGAGGACATCAACGACGACACGCTGCTTCTTGTGATGGAGGACAGTCAGAGGGAAAAGATCCGTGAGGACTTCCCGGATGCGCCCCATCTGCAGACGATCGCCGGATTTCTGCGGCTGGCAGGAGACATCCCCGCCCTTTACGGGGAACCGCTTACCGAATACGGAAAATGTAGATGACAGTTATAAGAAATGGTTTAATATGATGAGCCCTGGGGATTATGTTGTTTCCTATAATGGCGCAAATGTTAATATTGACGGAATCGGAATCATTGAGGATAGCGAGCCATTTTATGATGAACAGAGATCCAGCTTTAAATGGACTCGTAAGGTAAAATGGCTTGTAACAGATATCGTAGAAAATATTCGTGAACTGAATGGTGGTAAGTACCTGCCAAATTTTGAAATCACAAAACTTAACAGAGTTAGAATTAGTGAGCTTCTGGAGTTGGTATCTAAGCATGGTGGGTATGCAGGAGAGAAGAATGAGAAACCATATGTGTTTATCATTGATGAAATCAACAGAGGTAACATTTCAAAAATTTTCGGAGAACTGATTACTCTGATTGAGTCGACCAAGCGTGCCGGAATGGAAGAAGCTGCATCTGCTATCCTTCCATATTCAGAAAAGCCATTTAGTGTGCCGTCTAACGTGTACATACTTGGAACAATGAATACAGCAGACAGATCAATTGCATTGATGGATACAGCGCTTCGGAGAAGATTCCAGTTTATTGAAATGATGCCGGATTCAGATGTGCTTAGAAAGATTCATGCGGATAAGGTAGAGGATTTGGAGCATTACCATATCCGGCGCATGGCGGTGGATAGTCTGCTGTGCCGTTTCAAAACCGTTTATCCGGCAGAGCGGATAGACAGTGTGCGTCATTTGTTAGAAAGCAAGGAAAATTTGCTTTGTAGCATTGTGGAAGTATTGAATAAACAGGAAAATTTGAATCGGGAAATTGCTAAGCGTGTACCCTTCATTGCGGCAAAAAGCACACAGGAACAGCCTAAGAAAACGAAGCGCAAAGGTTTCTTAGGCTTGTTCGGCAAGAAAGAAAAGTCGAAACCGACCGCCACAACCTCCATGCTCCATGCACTGAACCGCAAGGAGATTACACAACAACAGGCGCAAAGCCGCCGCTTGTCGGAACATGCCGACAGCCTCGCCATGCGCAACAGCGAATTGAATCGACAACTGCAATCGCTTATCGGGCAGATGGACAGGAAAGTAGAACGTGACCTGCAAAAGCGTGAGGCAGAGATAACCGCCATGCGTGAACGCTCGTTCTTTCAAATCGGAGGGCTGACAGGATTTCTTTTTCTTCTTTTGGTTGTGTCATACATCATCATCCACAGGGACATACGCCGCATAAAGCGGTATAAGGCAAAGACCGTTAATCTGATAAGGCAACTCCATGAATCGGATATGAGAAACAGGGAACTGATTTCCTCACGCAAGAGAGCCATGCACACCATTACTCATGAACTGCGTACACCGCTGACCGCCATACACGGCTATGCGGAACTGATAGCCAACGGAGAAAATGCAACGCAGACGGAACGCTATTCGGGCAATATCCGGCAGGCATCGCAACGAATGATTGCCATGTTGAACACGCTGCTTGACTTCTTTCGGTTGGATAGTGGAAAGGAGAGTGCGAATACTTCCCCGTTCCGTTTGCAGGGCATGGCAGACGCTTTATCGGCGGAATTTGCTCCATTGGCAGAGACAAAGGACTTGTGTTTGACGGTGGAATGCAATACCGATGTTATCCTCATGGGCGACAAGGAGCGCATTATGCAGGTTTCCGCAAACCTGTTATCCAATGCCATCAAGTTCACGCAAGCCGGAAGCGTATCGCTCCGCATGGACTACAACGGCAATAACCTTTCCATTGTGGTGGAAGATACAGGCAGCGGTATGAGCGAAGAAGAACAGCAACGGGTGTTCGGAGCATTTGAACGGCTCTCCAACGCCGCCACGCAGGACGGTTTCGGATTAGGATTATCCATCGTGAAACGCATCGTGGATATGTTAGGCGGTACTGTCCGATTGGAAAGCAAGAAAGGTCGGGGCAGTCGTTTCACGATAGAAATACCCATGCAAACCGCTGATATTGCTGTCATCGAAAAGAAAGAAGTGCAAGAACAATATCCTTATTCTGAACGTGCCTATTCGGTCATTATGTTGGATGACAACGACATTCTTCTTTCGATGGCAATGGATATGTATGCCCATTACGGTATCCGTTGTGATGTGTGCACTAATACAAGCGACCTCATGGAAGCCATGCGGACAAAGGACTACGACCTGCTGATTACAGACTTGAAGATGCCGGAAATAAATGGCTTTGAGGTATTGGAACTGCTGCGCTCGTCCCACGTCGGCAACTCGAAGACCATCCCTGTGATTGTCGCCACTGCTTCGGGAAGCTGCACCGAAGAAGAACTGCTGGCTCATGGCTTTTCCGCCTGCCTGTTCAAGCCGTTCGGCCTGTCGGAACTGCTGGCGGTGTCGGGCAAATGCCTTTCAGTATCTTCTGTCAAAAATAACAAAGAGAAACAACCTGACCTTTCTTCTTTATTGGCGTATGGTGACAAGGTGACTATGCTTGACAAACTGAAAACCGAAACGGAAAAGGACATGCAAGCCATTAGCGATGCCGGAGAGCGGTGTGACCGCAAAGAATTGGATATGCAGGTACACCGTTTACGCAGTTCGTGGGCAGTAATCCGTGCGGACAAACCACTATGGGAACTGCACAGACTTCTGCATTCAGACACGGAATGTTCCGATAACGAGATTCAACACACCGTGAATGCAGTATTGGCAATGGGTGACAAGATTGTGGAACAGGCTAAAAAACGAAAGGAAGACGGATTATGAAGGTAATTGTAGTAGAGGACAATCCCGTTTATAACGATTATGTCTGCAACTTCTTGAAGAAAGGCGGCTTCGACACCATGCAGGCGTATCGGCTTTCTACCGCCAAGAAATTGCTGGCAAAGGCAGAGGAAGATAATACTGTGCTTGCCGACTTGCGTCTACCTGATGGTGAGGGTGTCGACCTGTTGCGTTGGATGCGCAAGGAAGGGAAGCCGCAGCCGTTCATCATCATGACCGATTACGCCGAGGTGCATACGGCAGTGGAAAGTATGAAACTCGGCTCCGCCGACTATATTCCCAAGCAATTGGTAGAGGACAGGCTTGTTCCTCTCATCCGCTCCATACACAAAGCACAGGAACAGAAAAGGAACAAACAAGTCCCGATATTTGTCCGGCAAGGTACGGCATATCAAGGAATCAAGCGGCGTGTCCGGTTGGTTGCACCCACCCGTATGAGTGTATTGATATTAGGTGAGAACGGTACGGGCAAAGAACATATTGCCCAACACATCCACGCACAGAGCAAACGTGCGGATAAGCCTTTCGTGGCGGTGGACTGTGGTTCGTTGTCCCCGACATTGGCACTGTCCGCATTCTTCGGACACATCAAAGGTGCATTCACAGGAGCAGATTCTACCCATGTTGGGTATTTTCAAGAAGCCAATGGCGGTACATTGTTTCTTGATGAAGTGGCCAACCTGCCGATGGAAATGCAGCGGATGTTGCTTCGTGCCATACAGGAACGCCGTTATCGCCCCATTGGGGCAAAGGGGGACAAGACAGCCGATGTGCGCATCGTGGCGGCAACCAACGAGGACTTGCAAAAGGCAGTCGCCGAAAAGCGTTTCCGCGAAGACTTGCTCTATCGTCTGAAAGAGTACACGATAACCGTGCCTCCGCTTCGCAACTGCCAAGAGGACATCATGCCACTGGCAGAGTTCTTCCTTGAATTTGCGAACAAGGAGTTGGAGCGCAACATCAAGGGCTTTGACGCATCCGCACGGAAAGCCCTGCTCACTTATCCGTGGCCGGGCAACGTGCGCGAACTGAAACAAAAGATACAGGTGGCAGTCCTACATACGGAAGCCGATATGATAACCAAAGAAAATCTGGAGTTTGGCAGTGACGAGACATTATCGTCCTCATCCGCCAGCTTTGCCCTGCGTAACGATGCGGAAGACAAAGAGCGGATTTTACGTGCGTTGAAGCAGGCGAACGGAAACAGAAAGATTGCCGCCGAACTGCTCGGAATAGGACGTACAACGCTGTACAGCAAACTGGAAGAGTATGGATTGAAATACAAATTCGGGCAATCATAGTTGATAATTCATTTAATTTAGATTATTACGAATGTCAATGTTGCAATTTCATCCTCAATAAAGACAGAGGTTTCAAAAAATAATGTTACCTTTGCATACAGAAGAGTTGTTTGACAGTAATGAGCCGCAAAACATTGAAATTAGGACTGTTGCCAAGTCATTACCCTAAAAAACAGATAAACTTATAACGCTCTCATTCTAAATTACCTGCAAATACTTATCGGATTTTACCTAAAAATATGGCAAAAATCATCCTCACCGGCGACCGTCCCACGGGCCGCCTTCATCTGGGTCACTTCGTAGGTTCGCTGCGCCGCCGCGTCGAACTGCAAAACTCGGGAGAATTCGACAAGATATTCATCATGATCGCCGACGCGCAGGCGCTCACCGACAACGCCGACAATCCGGAAAAGGTACGTCAGAACATCATCGAAGTCGCGCTGGACTACCTCTCGGTGGGCCTCGACCCCGCACAATCGACGCTCTTCATCCAGTCGCAGGTCCCCGAACTGTGCGAACTGGCGTTCTACTACATGAACCTGGTGACCGTGCAGCGTTTGCAGCGCAACCCGACCGTGAAGGCCGAAATCGCCCTGCGCGGATTCGCCGAGGGCGCCGCCGAGGGCGACACCGCGCAGCGTCAGGGCATCCCCGTCGGATTCTTCACCTACCCCATCTCGCAGGCGTCGGACATCACGGCCTTCAAGGCCACGACCGTCCCCGTCGGCGAGGATCAGGAGCCGATGATCGAGCAGACGCGCGAGATCGTCCACAAGTTCAACGCGGTCTACGGCGAAACGCTCGTCGAACCCGAAATCCTGTTGCCCGATAACGCCGCCTGCCTGCGTCTGCCGGGCACCGACGGCAAGGCCAAGATGTCCAAGTCGCTCAACAACTGCATCTATCTGTCGGACACGGCCGACGAGGTGAAAAAGAAGGTGATGGGCATGTACACCGATCCCGACCACCTGCGCGTGGAGGACCCGGGCAAGGTCGAGGGCAACACGGTCTTCACCTACCTCGACGCCTTCAGCCGTCCCGAACATTTTGCGAAATACCTGCCCGAATACTCCTCTTTGGAGGAGTTGAAAGCGCACTACCGCCGCGGCGGACTGGGCGACGTGAAGGTGAAAAAGCTGCTGATCGCCGTGCTCAACGAAACGCTCGATCCGATCCGCGAACGCCGCCGCTACTACGAGGGCCGCATCGGCGAGGTGTACGAAATCCTGCGCAAAGGCTCGGAAAAGGCCCGCGCAACGGCCGCCGCGACCCTCGCCGAAGTCCGCGCCGCCATGAAGATCGACTACTTCGACGACAAGGAGCTGATCGCCGGCCAGGCCGAACACTTTGCGAATACAGTTAAAAATTAAAGATCCCCATTCCGTCCGTTTTGCCGCACGCCCCGGACCTCAATGGAAATTCTTAATTTTTAGTTCTCAATCCTTAATTGCGCCGCATGTCTTTCCGCGCCGACCGCATCTACCTCGAATTCCTCCGGCTGACCCGGAGGCTGTCGAACAGCCAGATCATGATGCTTCTGGCCGTGGTGGTCGGCGTGCTCGCGGGGCTGGGGACCTATCTGTTCGAAATCCTGCTCCACTTCATCAAACAGGGGCTCATCAGCTGGTTCCCGGTGGACAGCGCCCATTTCCTGCTGCTGATCTACCCCGCCGTGGGCATCATTCTGGCGACGCTCTTCGTCAAATACATCGTCCGCGACAACATCTCCGAGGGCGTGACGCGCGTGCTGTACGCCATGTCGCGCCGCAACTCGCGCATCGCCGGCCACAACTGCTGGACCTCGGTCGTGGGCGGCGCCACGACCATCGGATTCGGCGGTTCGGTGGGTCCCGAGGCCCCGATCGTGCTGACGGGGGCCGCCATCGGGTCGAACATCGGACGGCTGGCGCGCCTCAACTACAAACACACGACGCTGCTGCTGTGCTGCGGCGCCGGAGCCGCCCTGGCGGCGATCTTCAAGGCCCCGATCACGGGCGTGGTCTTCGTGCTGGAGATCCTGATGCTCGACATCACCGCCGGCTCGGTCATCCCGCTGCTGATCGCCTCGATCACCGCCACGACGATGGCCTTCATGCTGCGCGGCTTCGACCCGATTCTGGCCATCACGCTGGCCCCCGAAGATGCGTTCGAACTGTGGCAGATACCGCTTTTCATCCTGCTGGGCGTGCTGAGCGGACTGATGTCGTGGTATTTCACCTCGATGAACTCCCGCGTCGGGAACTTCTTCAAGGGCATCGACAAGCAGTACAAGAAGTGGATCTGGGGCGGCGTGGTCCTCGGCGTCCTGATCTTCATTTTCCCGCCGCTGTACGGCGAGGGCTACGAGGGCTTCACCTCGCTCATGCACGGCAACGCGCAGGAGCTGTTCAACAACTCGCTCTTCTACCGCTTCCGCGACATCGACTGGGTGGTCATCCTCTTCGTCATCGCCACGATGTTCTTCAAGGTCATCGCCATGGCCTCGACCAACGCCGCGGGCGGCGTGGGCGGAACCTTCGCCCCGTCGCTTTTCGTCGGGGCGTTCACGGGCGCTTCGCTGGCGCTCGTCTGCAACACGCTGTTCGGCTGGGAGGTCTCGATAGTCTCGTTCACGCTGGTGGGCATGGCGGGCGTCATGTCGGGGGTGATGAAGGCCCCGCTCACGTCGATATTCCTCATCGCCGAACTCTCGAACGGCTACGGACTCTTCATCCCGCTGATGACCACGGCCTGCATCTCGTTCGCCGTGGGCTACTACCTCGACCCCGACTCGATCTACACCAAACAGCTGCGTCTGAACGGCGAACTGCTGACCCACGACAAGGACCAGTCGGTGTTCGTCTTCCTGAAGCTGGAGGAGCTGATGGAGACCGATTTCCTGCGCATCAAGGAGAACATGACCCTCGGGGACATCGTTCACATCATCTCGACAGCGCGCCGCAACATCTTCCCCGTGATCGACAACTTCGGACGGCTGATCGGCGTGGTCCAGCTCGACGACCTGCGCGAAGACATGTTCAAACACGAACGCTACGGCCGTCCGATCTCGGACTACATGATCCCGCCCCCGGACAGGATCATCGAGCACGAAACGATCCTGAGCGTCATGGAGAAATTCGAGGACAAGCACACGTGGATGCTGCCCGTCGTGGACAAGCAGGGGCGCTACCTCGGGTTCATCTCCAAGTCGCGCATCCTGAACGCCTACCGCGAACAGTTAGTGAAAATCCAGCAATAGTCATGGACAACCCCTACCCCTGGGCCGAGGAGGCCGGCTGCGCCGTCACGGTGTGCGACACTGAGGGCACGATCCTCTACATGAACGAAAAGGCGCGGGCCGCTTTCGCCAAACACGGCGACCTGATCGGCCGGAACCTCTTCGACTGCCACAACGAACGTTCGCGCGGGATGATCCGCCGGATGCTCGCCACGGGAGGCACGAACGCCTACACGATCGAGAAGCAGGGCACGCGCAAGATGATCTACCAGACGGCCTGGAAAGAGCGCGGCGAGGTCCGCGGGCTGGTGGAAATCTCGATGGAGATACCCGCCGAGATGCCGCACTACATCCGGAAATAAAAAAGGAGGTTTTTCAAAACCTCCTTTCGTCTTACAGAAACGCCTCGAATCCGGGCAGGTGTTTCGTCGGTGAAAACTCGACGATCTCGTAGTCGGCGACGCCGTGGATGCGGAACGGATCGTCGCACGTCAGGGCCTCGACGGCCGCGCGGTCCGAGGCACGGCAGAGGATGATGCCTCCCGAGCGGGGATTCTGCGGCCCCGAGCAGAGGAACGCCCCGTCGGCATAGTGCCGGTCGAGGTATTCACGATGCGCCGCGAGGTGCCGCTCCACCTCGGCAAGCGGCTTCTTGTAGGTGAGTCGGACGATGAACATAAAGATGTTACAGTTTGATGTCGTAAATCTGAATCACGCCCGAGAGTTTGCCCGCATCGTCCGTCACGAGCAGCGAGGTGACCTTGTTGCGGGTCATCATTTTCTCGGCCTCGATCAGCTTCTCATCCGGCGCGATGGTCTTGGGATTGCGCGTGGCGATGTCTGCGGCTTTGATGTTGAAGAACTCCCCGCGCAGGCGCTCCATCGCACGGCGCACGTCGCCGTCGGTGACGATGCCCTCGATGCGGTCGCCGTCGCAGATCACGATCAGCCCCAGCCCGCCTTTCGAAATGGCGTGGATCATCTCCGTCGCCGGGCAGTCGGGAGCCACCACCGGCAGGTCGTGGTCGCGCATGACGTTGCCCACGGTCATCAGCAGACGCCGCCCGAGGCTTCCGCCCGGATGCAGGCGTGCGAAATCGACGCTCGTGAACCCCCGCATCTGCATCAGCGACACGGCCAGCGCATCGCCCATAGCGATCTGCGCCGTGGTTGACGAAGTGGGCGCGAGGTGCAGGATGCAAGCCTCCTCGCGGACCCCGACATCCAGATGCACGTCGGAATTCCGGGCCAGCGCCGACTCGGGATTGCCGGTCATCGAAATGAGCCGGTTGCCGTTGGAGTGGATGAAGGGAACGATTTTCAGAATCTCGTCCGTCTCGCCCGAATAGGAGAGCGCCACCACGATGTCCTCCTTCGAGATCATGCCCAGGTCGCCGTGGAAAGCCTCCCCGGGGTGGAGGAAGAAGCTCGGGGTGCCGGTCGAGGCGAGCGTCGCGGCGATCTTGCGCCCCACGAGGCCCGACTTGCCCATGCCCGTGATGATACACTTGCCGCGGCTTTCGAGAATCATCTCCACGGCCGCGGCGAACTCGTCGCCCAAAGTCTCTTCCAGATGTTTGAGCGTCAGCATCTCCGTATGGACCGCCTTGCGGGCCACCGCGAGAATCTGCGCCTTTGTCGTATCGGTCATTTACAGCAGGGATTTAATTAACGCTTCCAAATCATCGAGCCGCAGCATGTTCGCGGCGTCGCTCAGCCCCTTGTCGGGATCGGGATGCACCTCGAAGAAGAAGCCGTTGGCCCCGAACGCCTTGGCCGCAAGGGCCATAGCGGGCACGAACTCCCGGTTGCCGCCCGTCTTGCCGCCCGCCGCGCCGGGACGCTGCACCGAGTGGGTGCAGTCCATGACGACCGTGGGGGCGATCTTCAGCATGTCGGGGATGTTGCGGAAATCGACGACCAGATTGTTGTAACCGAACGAATTGCCGCGCTCGGTCAGCCAGATGTCGGAGGCTCCGGCCTCGCGGGCCTTTTCGTAGGGATATTGCATGTCGGGGCCCGAGAGGAACTGGGCCTTCTTGATGTTCACCGTCCGTCCGGTCTTCGCCGCGGCGACCACCAGATCGGTCTGGCGGCAGAGGAAAGCCGGAATCTGGATCACGTCGGCCACCTCGCCCACGGGCGCGGCCTGCGCCGGTTCGTGGATGTCCGTGAGGATTTTCAGCCCCCATTTGGCCCGCACGTCGGCAAGCATCTGCAACCCTTTTTCGAGCCCCGGGCCGCGGAACGACGCGATCGACGTGCGGTTGGCCTTGTCGAACGACGCCTTGAAGATGATGTCGGTGCCGAGCGTCCGGTTGATGGCCGTCAGCCGTTCGGCCACGGTGTCCAGCAATTCGGCAGACTCGATCACGCACGGGCCCGCGATGAATTTTATTGCCATAAAATTTAATTAAAAATTAAGAATTAAGAATTAAGAATTTGCCGAACTCCCAATTTTTAATTCCATGCATAATATTTTGTCATTGCGAAGCCTCGTCAGAGGCTGTTGCAATCCGCTTACGAATCCGTAACGTCGCAACGCTTCTCCGCAGATTGCCACGTCGCTTCGCTCCTCGCAATGACCTCGCTCATTAAGCGGAGGTTAAAGACAATGGCAGGATGTGAAACCCGAGTCCACACACCTAATTATTCATTTTTAATTGCAAAAAGCGTTCTGCTTTCTCCAGGTCCTCGGGGGTGTCGATACCGACGGTCTCGACCTCCGAAATCCCCACGCCGATCTTGTATCCGTTCTCCAGCCAGCGCAGCTGTTCGAGCGATTCGGCCTTTTCGAGCGCCGACTGCGGCAGGTCCGTCACCGCGCGCAGCACATCGGTGCGGAAGGCGTAGAGCCCGATATGTTTATAAAAGGTGTGGCGCGCAAGCCACTCCTCGCGCGGAACGCCCCGCAGATAGGGGATCACCGAGCGGGAAAAATAGACGGCCCGCGACTGTGCGTCGAGGACCACCTTGGGGGAGTTGGGATTTTCGAGGGCGGCGAGTCCGTCGGCCTCCGTGAAAGGTTTCACGAGCGTGGCGATGTCGGTCGCGGGGTCGTCGAAACACCGCTTCACGGCCTCCAGCTGCGAGGGCCGGATAAAGGGTTCGTCGCCCTGCACGTTGACCACCACGTCGTACTCCGCGCCCAGCCGGTCATAGGCCTCCCGGCAGCGGTCGGTGCCGCTCCGATGATCCGGGGAGGTCATTTCGACCCGCCCTCCGAAAGCCCGCACGGCGTCGTAGATGCGCTCGTCGTCGGTGGCCACCACGGCGTCGTCCAGCACGCCGGCGACCTGCTCGTAGACCCGCCGGATGACGGGTTTCCCGCCCAGCAGGGCCAGCGGCTTGCCGGGAAAGCGCGTCGAAGCGTAGCGCGCGGGAATGATCGCAATGAATTTCATAGCTGCTTATCTTTTTCGGCCAGTTCGGCCCGCTGCTTTTTCGTCAGATGCGCCGTCGCCAGTTCATACGACTGCCGGACCAGCTCCTTCAGGAGCTCTCCGGGCACGTCGCTGTCGAAGCGGACGCTGATCCAATGTTTTTTGTTCATGTGCCAGCCCGGGCCGATGCCCTCGTAACGCTCCCGCAGTTCCGGAATCCGCTCGGGAGCACACCGCAGGTTGCAGAAATCCCACGCCACGGCGTTCACGAAGCAGAACCACTTGTCCAGCACGTAAAAGACGAGTATGTCCCGGTCGTAATCCGACGACGATTTGCCGAACGGGAAATCGTCGTGCGTCCCTGCGAACGAGAGGCAGTAGGTCCGGAACTCCTCGACATTCATCTACTCCAAAGCCAGTTTCAGCACCTCGTCGTTGGTCTTCACGTAGTGGAACGTCAGCCCGGCGATATAATCGGCCTTGATCTCGGCGATGTCCTTGCGGTTCTCCTCCGAGAGGATCAGCTCGGTGATGCCGGCGCGCTTGGCGGCCAGAATCTTCTCCTTCACGCCGCCCACGGGCATCACCCGTCCGCGGAGGGTCGTCTCGCCCGTCATGGCGATACGCTCCTTCACCTTGCGGCCCGTGTAGGTCGAGACGATCGAGGTGACCATCGTGATGCCGGCCGAAGGACCGTCTTTCGGGATCGCGCCCTCCGGCACGTGGATATTGATGTCGTTCTTCTCGAACATCTCCGGGTCGATGCCCAGCTCCTTGTGGTGGGCCATCACCCACTCGTGGGCGATCGTAGCCGACTCTTTCATCACCTCGCCCAGGTTGCCCGTGAGGCTCACCTTGCCCTTGCCGGGCGTCAGCACCGATTCGATGTAGAGGATGTCGCCGCCGACCTCGGTCCATGCGAGGCCCGTCACGACGCCCGTCATGCCGCCCACCTCGTACTCTTCGCGGAGGAATTTGGGCATGCCGAGGATCTTCTCGACCTCCCGGGCCGAAACCTCGGGCGCGAAAGCCTCGTCGAAGGCGATCTGCTTGGCGCGGGCGCGGGCGATCTTCGCCAGATTCTTGTCCAGCGAGCGGACGCCCGCCTCGCGCGTATAGCCCGAAACGATCCCTTCGACGGTCTCCGCCGACATCGTCATCTCCGGCTCCTTGATGCCGTGGGCCTCGCGCTGCTTGGGCAGCAGGTGGTCCAGTGCGATGCGCACCTTCTCCTCCACGAGGTAGCCGGGGATGTTGATCATCTCCATGCGGTCGCGCAGCGCCGGAGCGATGTTGGCGATGTTGTTGGCCGTGGCGATGAACAGCACTTTCGACAGGTCGTATTCCATGTCAATGTAGTTGTCGTGGAAAGTGGTGTTCTGCTCCGGGTCGAGGACCTCCAGCAGGGCGCTCGACGGGTCGCCGTGGTTCGAGACCGTCACTTTGTCCACCTCGTCGAGGATAATCACAGGGTTGGACGATCCGCACCGTTTGATGGTCTGGATGATCCGGCCCGGCATGGCGCCGATGTAGGTGCGGCGGTGTCCGCGGATCTCCGACTCGTCGTGCAGTCCGCCCAGCGAGATGCGGCCGAACTTGCGGCCCAGCGCCGCGGCGACCGACTTGCCCAGCGAGGTCTTGCCCACGCCCGGAGGGCCGTAGAGGCAGAGGATCGGGGATTTGAGGTCGCCCTTGAGCTTGATGACCGCCAGGTGTTCCAGAATGCGTTCCTTCACCTCGTCGAGACCGAAGTGGTCGCGGTCGAGCTGTTCGCGGGCGCAGGTCAGGTCGAGATTGTCCTTCGTCACGTCGTTCCACGGCAGCTCCAGCAGCAGTTGCAGGTAGGTCATCTGCACCGAGTATTCGGCCACGGCGGGGTTCAGCCGCTCGACCTTCTGCAACTCCTTCTCGAAGGTCTCGCCCACCTCCTTGGGCCAGTTCTTCTTCTTGGCCGCCTCGCGCATCTTCTCGATGTCGGCGTCGGCGCCGTCGCCCAGCTCGTCCTGAATGGTGCGCATCTGCTGTTGCAGGTAGTAGTCGCGCTGCTGCTTGTCGATCTCCTGCTTGACGCGCTCCTGAATCTGGCTCTTCAACTCGGCCAGCTGCTGTTCGCGGATGAGTATCTCCAGCAGCTTGCGGGCGCGGGCCAGCAGGCCGGGGGCCTCCAGCAGCGACTGGCGGTCTTCGTCCGTGAGCTCCATGTTGGAGCAGATGAAGTTGATGATGCCGCGCTTCGAGTCGATGTTCTTGATGGCGAAGGCCGCCTCCTTGGGCATCGACGGCGAGACGTTGATGATGTTCAGCGCCACGTCGCGGATCGAATCCACGAGGGCCTCGAACTCGATGCTCTTCAGATCGGGGGTCGAATCGCGCAGGGCCGTCACCCGGGCCTTGAAATAGGGCTCGGTGGTGATGTACTCCGTGATCTCGATCTTCTCCAGACCGTTCAGGATCACCGTCAGGTTGCCGTTGGGCATCTCCAGTATCTTGATGATCCGCGCCGCGGTGCCGACCTTGTACATGTCGTCCGGCGCGGGGTCCTCGACATCGCTTTCGCGTTGCAGCACGGCACCCAGGATGCCGCCCTCGGCATTCACGGCGCGCACGAGGTTGATGCTCTTGTCGCGGCCCACCGTGATAGGGGTTATCGCTCCCGGGAAAAGCACCGAGGAGCGCAGCGTGAGGATGGGTATGATCTCGGGGACCTCGACCTCCTCCACGGGCTCGTCACCGCCGGTGACGATGGGAATCACGTGGTGTTTGCCGTCGAGCAGTTCGGGGACCAGGTTCATGTCGTCCACTTCGAAGGTTTCTATCTTTTTTTTGCTCATAATATACAAATATATAATGTTGCAAAGGTAACGTTTTTTCAGGAATTTTATTTTATCTTTGACAGAATGTTAATAACTTTGCATCCCTGAAAACAAAGTAAAATCTACGCGCCATGCAAATCGCCGACAAATACGCACCGCAGCAGATCGAATCCAAGTGGTACGACTACTGGATCGACCGGGGCATCTTCCACTCGGAGCCCGACGAACGGGAACCCTACACGATCGTCATCCCGCCCCCCAACGTGACGGGCATGCTCCACATGGGGCACATGCTCAACAACACGCTGCAAGACGTGCTGGTGCGCCGCGCCCGCATGTCGGGAAAGAACGCCTGCTGGGTGCCGGGCATGGACCATGCGTCGATCGCCACCGAGGCCAAGGTGGTGGCGATGCTCCACGAAAAGGGCATCGAAAAGGCGTCGCTCACGCGCGAGGAGTTCCTCCGCTACGCCTGGGAGTGGAAAGAGAAATACGGCGGCGTGATCCTCAAGCAGCTGCGCAAGCTGGGCGCCTCGTGCGACTGGGACCGCACGTGCTTCACGATGGACGAAGCCCGCACGGAGAGCGTCCTGCGCGTCTTCTGCGACCTCTATGAAAAGGGGAAAATCTACCGCGGCGTGCGGATGGTCAACTGGGACCCCGCGGCGCAGACAGCCCTTTCGGACGAGGAGGTGGTCTTCAAGGAGTCGCACGGCAAACTCTACTACCTGCGCTATGCGGTCGAGGGCACCGACCGGACGATCATCGTCGCCACGACGCGCCCCGAAACCATTCTGGGCGACACGGCGCTGTGCGTCAACCCCAACGACCCGCGCTACGAGTGGCTGGCCGAGGGGGCCCGCGTCATCGTGCCGCTGGTGGGCCGTTCGATCCCCGTGATCCGCGACGAATACGTGGACATCGAATTCGGAACGGGCGCCCTGAAGGTGACCCCGGCGCACGACGTGAACGACTACATGCTGGGCGAAAAATACGGGCTGGAGACCATCGACATCTTCAACGACGACGGCACGATCAACGACAAGGTGGGCCTCTACGTGGGTCAGGACCGTTTCGACGTGCGCCGGCAGATCGAGAAGGATCTCGACGCGGCGGGCCTGCTGGAAAAAACCGAGGAGTACACCAACAACGTGGGCTATTCGGAGCGCACGGGCGTGGCCATCGAACCGAAGCTCTCGATGCAATGGTTCCTCTCGATGCAGGAGCTGGCCGTACCGGCGACGAAGGCCGTGATGGAGGACGCGATCCGCTTCGTGCCCGAGAAATACAAGAACACCTACCGCCACTGGATGGAGAACATCAAGGACTGGTGCATCTCGCGCCAGCTGTGGTGGGGCCAGCGCATTCCGGCGTACTATCTTCCCAAAGGCGGCTTCGTGGTGGCCCTGACGGCCGAAGAGGCGTTGGAAAAGGCCCGCGAGAAGAGCGGCGACGCATCGCTGCAACTGACGGACCTGCGGCAGGACGAGGATGTGCTCGACACGTGGTTCTCGTCGTGGCTGTGGCCCATTTCGGTGTTCGACGGCATCCGTCACCCGGACAACAGGGAGATCAGTTACTACTACCCCACCGACGATCTGGTGACCGGCCCGGACATCATCTTCTTCTGGGTGGCCCGCATGATCATGGCCGGGTATGAATACCGCGGGGAAAAGCCCTTCGGAAACGTCTATTTCACGGGCATCGTGCGCGACAAGATCGGCCGCAAGATGTCGAAGCAGCTGGGCAACTCGCCCGACCCGCTGGACCTGATCGACAAGTTCGGCGCCGACGGCGTGCGCATGGCCATGCTCATCTCCTCGTCGGCCGGCAACGACGTGATGTTCGACGAGGCGCTGTGCGAGCAGGGCCGCAACTTCGGCAACAAGATATGGAACGCCTATCGCCTCCTGAACGGCTGGACGGTGGACGCCGCGGCCGCGCAGAGCGAGAACAACCGGCTGGCCGTCGCATGGTTCGGGCAGGCTTTGGGCCGCTCGCTGCGGCAGATCGCCGAGGATTTCAGAAACTACCGCATCTCGGAAGCCTTCAAGGAGGCTTACCGCCTGTTCTGGGACGATTTCAGCGGCTTATACCTCGAAATGGTGAAGCCCGCCTACGGGCAGCCGATCGACGCCCCGACGATGGAGGCGACGAAGGGCTGGTTCGACGCCCTGATGCGCGTGCTGCACCCCTTCATGCCGTTCGTCACGGAGGAGATCTGGCAGGACCTCGCGCCGCGGGCCGAGGGAGCCTCGATCTGCGTGGCGCAGATGCCCGAACCCGCGGCCGAAGACGCCGCGATGCTGGCGCGCTTCGAACTCGCCCGGGAGATCATCACCTCGGTGCGCAGTATCCGCAACCAGAAGAACCTGCCCCAGAAAGAGGCGCTGACGCTGCGCGTGATCGCCGACGAGAACTATCCGGCGGAGTTCGCCCCCGTGCTGGTCAAAATGGCCAACCTCGCAGCCATCGAACCCATCGCGGAGAAGGACCCGACAGCCGTGGCGTTCATTGTCAAGACGACGCAGTATTTCGTGCCGATGGCGGGCAAGATCGACGCCGAAGCCGAGCGCAAAAAACTCGCGGACGACCTGGCCTACTACGAGGGATTCCTCGCCTCGGTGATGAAGAAGCTCTCGAACGAACGCTTCGTCGCCTCGGCGCCCGAAAAGGTCGTGGCCAACGAGCGCGCCAAGCAGGCCGACGCCGAAGCGAAGATCGCGGCGATCCGGGCACAGCTTTCCGCACTGAAATGAGTAAAAAGCGGAAAACTGAAAATCTGTTTCCCGTCATTGCGAGCGAACAAAAGTGAGCGTGGCAATCCGACCGAGCGCCACAGCGTCGCCACTCCGGCGCAGATTGCCGCGTCGCTGCGCTTCTCGCAATGACATCGCCTGTCAATCTTACATTTTCGCTTTTTTAACCCTTCACCTCGAATTTGGCACAAATCACGATCTATACCGACGGTTCGGCCCTCGGAAACCCCGGCCCCGGGGGCTACGGCGCGGTGCTCCTCTCGGGGCATCACCGCAAGGAGCTGTCGCAGGGTTTCCGGCTGACGACCAACAACCGCATGGAGCTGATGGGCGTGTGCGTGGCGCTCGAAGCCCTCAAATTCGAGGGTTCGGAGGTCGTGATCTACTCCGATTCGAAATACGTCGTCGATGCCGTCACCAAAGGCTGGGTCTTCGGCTGGGTGCGCAAGGGATTCGCGGGCAAGAAGAACCCCGACCTGTGGATGCGCTTCCTGCGCGCGTACAACCGCCACAACGTCCGGTTCGTCTGGGTCAAGGGCCACGCCGACACGGTGGAGAACAACCGCTGCGACAAGCTGGCCGTGGCGGCGGCCAACGACCGGACGCACTGGCTGGAAGATACGGGATACGATCCCACGGAGCGGTGACGGAAACGTCGCCGCTCTTTTTTTCTGCTCCTTCGGGCGCAAACTTTCGCCGAAATTTCCTGCGAGTCTCCCCCTGCCGGACCACCGTTTCCGGCCCCGGAGCCGCTGCGGCCGCCATACCCCGGACCGAGCCGCCCGCAGCCCGGTTTTGGTGCTGTCAATTCTTTTTCGTATCTTTGGCTGCGCCGAAGATACTTCCGCCCGGCAAAATGCAAGTAAACTTGCTTTTGCCCTCGCTTATTCGTATCTTTGTCCGATTATTGCGTAACCACCAAACCATACGCCCGGAATGTTCAAGACATACATGCGGCTGTTGGGCTTCGCCCGGCCGATCAAGAAATACGCGATCCCCTACTTTTTCTACTCCCTGTTCTACGCGCTGTTCAACTCGCTGACGTTCATGCTGATCATCCCGATCCTGAACACCATGTTCGACGCGAACTACTCGTTCGAATACGTCGAGAAACTGCCCCCCGTGGAGCTGAACAAGGAGTATCTGGCCACGCTCTTCAACTTCACCTATTCGCATATTTTCCAGGAATACTCCACGCAGAACGTCCTGATGCTGCTGGCCATAGTGGCCATCTGCATCAGCCTGCTGAGCAACCTGTTCCGCTATCTGGGCGCCTGGACCATGGAGAATATGCGCACCCGGACCCTGCAACGGATGCGCAACGAGATGTTCTCGCGCGTGATGGACATGAACGTGGGCTACTTCTCGGACCAGCGCAAGGGCGACATCATCTCGAAGATCACCTCCGACGTGGGCGTCGTGCAGTTCTGCATCACCAACACGCTCCAGGTGTCGTTCCGCGAACCGTTCCTCATCATCGGCTACATCGTGATGATGGTCTCCATTTCGTGGGAGCTGGCGATCTTCTCGGTGCTGTTCCTCCCGGTGGTCGCGCTGCTGATCGGCAGCATCGTCAAGAAACTCCGCCACCCGGCCCGCACCAACCAGCAGCGCATGGGCGAAATGGTCGCCACGCTCGACGAATCGCTCGCGGGCATCAAGGTCATCAAGAGCTACAACGCCGTCGAGTACATCAAGCAGAAATTCTACGCCATCAGCGCCGACCTCGCACGGCTGACCCTCTCGATGGCCCGCCGCCAGCAACTGGCGTCGCCGATGAGCGAATTTCTCGGCATCACGGCCGTGGGCGTGATCCTCGTCTTCGGCGGATCGCTCGTCGCCAAGGGATCGCTCGACCCCGGCGGATTCATCGCCTTCGTGGCCATCTTCTCGCAGATCACGCGCCCCGTGCGCACCTTCATCGACCAGTTCGCCAACATCAACCAGGGTATCGCCGCCGGCGAACGCATCTTCTCGATCATCGACACGACGCCCGAAATCCAGGACGCCCCCGGCGCCAAGGAGCTGACGGGTCTGAAAGAGAAGATCGAGTTCCGCGACGTGCACTTCTCCTACGACGGTTCGCGCGAGGTGATCGACGGCGTTTCGTTCGAGATCCTCCGCGGGCAGACCGTGGCGCTGGTGGGACCCTCGGGCGGCGGCAAATCGACCCTGAGCGAACTGCTGCCGCGGTTCTACGACCCCACGTCGGGCGACATCCGCATCGACGGCATTTCGCTGCGCGACTACACGCAGGAGAGCCTGCGCGAACACATGAGCGTCGTGGCGCAGGACACCGTGTTGTTCAACGACACCATCGAAGGCAACATCGCCATGGGCAAACGCGGCGCCACGCACGAAGAGGTGGTCGAGGCGGCGAAGGTCGCCAACGCCGACTGCTTCATCCGCGAGAGCCCCGAGGGTTACGAAACGAACATCGGCGACCGGGGCGTGAAGCTCTCCGGCGGACAGCGCCAGCGGCTCTCGATCGCCCGTGCGGTGTTGAAGAACCCCGACATCCTGATCCTCGACGAGGCGACCTCGGCCCTCGACACCGAGAGCGAGAAACTCGTTCAGGAAGCCCTCAACAACCTGCTCAAAGGCCGCACGTCGGTGGTCATCGCCCACCGGCTATCGACCATCCACAACGCCGACCAGATCATCGTCGTGGACCACGGACGCATCGCCGAGCAGGGTACGCACACCTCCCTGATGGAGCGCAACGGCATCTACGCCAAACTGATCGAAATGCAGTCTTTCGACTAAATGAAATTCGACTAAATATAAAAACGGCCGAATGGAAAAACAGTCCCTTTCCATGAACGCAAAAAATCCCGTATCCACTGAACTATTACAACAACTTCTCAACGCATCGGACATCGGATGGTGGCAGCTCGATTTCGGAAAACGCGAAATGACCTGCTCCCCGCTGGCAGCTGAACTCTTCGGCACGGATCGTACGCGCATCACGTTCGACGAAGTTTGCCTGCTTCCCAGAGAAGAACACCGCGCGCAGATCTACACCCGCTGCGCCGCACTCAAAGTCACCGACACGCTCGATGAGACATTCGTCACGACGAACGGCAACAAGTGTCTGCAAATCAAAGCCGTGAAAGTACGCACCGATCCGCGGACGAATACCCGCACGGCCTTCGGCAGCGTGCGCCGCGTCACGAGCGGCAACCCCGAGAGCGCGGAACTCGCCGCCATCAACCAGAGCTACAAGGCGGCGCAGCGCAATTACAGCCATCTCGCGCAGCTGATCGAACATCTGCCGATCGGCTACCTGCGCATCAACATCCTGCGCGACAAAACCGACCGGGCCGTCGATTACCTGCTTTCGTACATCAACCAGCAGGCCGGCCGGATACTGGGCATCCGCACGCAGGACTTCACCGGAAAAACGGCCAGCGAAACGGGTGTGAATCCCCAGGAGAATATCCCGAGATTCATGCACATCCCCTCCGGAGACTCCCGGGAACACCTCTGGCAGGCTCCGGATTCGGGACGCTATTGCCGCAGCCTGATCTACAATACCCCGAACAACGACGACGAGCTGGTCATCCTGCTCGAAGACATCACCGAAGCCCGGCGCAACGAGGAACAGCTTCGGCGTGCCAAGGAGCGCGCCGAAGAGTCCAACCGCCTCAAATCGGCCTTCCTGGCCAACATGAGCCACGAGATACGCACGCCGCTGAACGCCATCGTCGGATTCTCGGAACTGCTCGCCAAAGAACCCAGGAGCAAGACCCGCAAGGAGTACAGCGACATCATCCGGCGCAACAACGAACTGCTGTTGCAGATCATCTCCGACGTGCTCGACCTCGCGCTCATCGAATCCGGACGGTCGGAGGTCGTCCGCACGACGTTCGACGCCCGGAAGTTCGTCCGCGAAACGGTCGAGGTGTTCCGGCCGCAGTGTCCCCCGGGCGTGGAGCTCCGCATGGAGGAGGAACTTCCGCCGCGCCCGATCCGGGCATACCGGCAGGGAGTCACCCGGATCATCGGCAACTACCTGCGCAACGCCCTGAAATTCACCAAGGAGGGGTCTATCACGATCGGATTCTGCGAAATCCCCGGCTACGTCCGCTTCCACGTCCGGGACACGGGCATCGGCATCGCCCCCGAAGACCACGGGCGCATCTTCGAACGCTTCGTCAAACTCGACACCTTCACGCAGGGAACCAGACTCGGACTCTCGATCTGTAAGTCGGTCGCCGAACAGCTGGGCGGCCGTGTCGGCGTCGATTCGGCCGTCGGACGGGGTTCGTGCTTCCGGCTCGACGTTCCCGTCCGGAAATAACGCCGGCGTAGTCCCGCTTCGCAATAATCGGGCTTGAAAAAGTCCGATTTATTAAATCTTTTTTATATCTTTGCTGCTTGTCAGAAAAACAGCGAAGAAATTTCTTACCGATATGAAGTTCAAGGAGTATAAAGGTCTCGATCTGGCCGGCGTAGCCGCCGAAGTGCTCGGCGAATGGGACGCCCGCGACACATTCCACAAAAGCATCGACACCCGCGAGGGACACCCCGCGTTCGTATTTTACGAAGGTCCCCCCTCAGCCAACGGCATGCCGGGCATTCACCATGTCATGGCCCGCACGATCAAGGACATCATCTGCCGCTACAAGACGCAGCAGGGCTATCTCGTGCACCGCAAGGCGGGATGGGACACCCACGGACTGCCCGTAGAGCTGGGCGTCGAGAAGAAACTCGGCATCACCAAGGAGGACATCGGCAAGAAGATCTCCATCGAGGAGTACAACCGCACGTGCCGCGAGGCGGTGATGGAGTTCACGGGCGTCTGGGAGAACCTCACGCGCAAGATGGGCTACTGGGTCAACATGGACGATCCGTACATCACCTACGACAACAAATACATCGAGACGCTGTGGTGGCTGCTGAAGCAGCTCTTCGACAAGGGCCTGCTCTACAAGGGCTACACCATCCAGCCCTACTCGCCGGCCGCCGGAACGGGCCTCTCGACCCACGAGCTGAACCAGCCGGGCTGCTACCGCGACGTGAAGGACACGACCTGCACGGCGCAGTTCCGGGTGATCCGCGACGCCAGGAGCGAGAAGCTCTTCGAAGGGGTCGAAGGCGACCTCTACTTCCTCGCCTGGACCACAACGCCGTGGACCCTGCCGTCGAACACCGCGCTGGCCGTGGGCCCCGCGATCGAATACGTGCAGGTCAAATGCCGCAATCCCTATACCGACCGGCCGCAGACGGTCATCCTGGCCAAAGAGCTGCTGGGTTCCTACTTCACCAAAAAGATGGAGGGCACCTACGAAATCATGGACAAGGTGTGGAAAGGCCCCGAACTGGAAGGCATCCGCTACGAGCAGCTGCTCCCGTGGGTGAAGCCGATGGGCGACGCATTCCGCGTAATCGTCGGCGACTACGTGACCACTTCGGACGGTACGGGCATCGTGCACATCGCCCCGACGTTCGGCGCCGACGACGACCGCGTGGCGAAAGCCGCAGGCATCGCGCCGCTCTTCATGGTTGACCGCGCCGGCAAGAACCAGCCGATGGTCGACAAGCAGGGCAAATTCTTCCTCGTGGAGGACCTCGACCCGGAATTCGTGAAGACGAACATCGACGCCGAAAAATACGGGGAGTATGCGGGCCGCTACGTGAAGAATGCCTACGACGAACGGTTGAGCGACGCCGACACGACCCTCGACATCGACATCGCGGTGATGCTGAAAGCCGACAACAAGGCGTTCAAGATCGAGAAGCACACCCACTCCTACCCCCACTGCTGGCGCACGGACAAACCGGTGCTGTACTATCCGCTCGACTCGTGGTTCATCCGCACCACGGCGCTGCGCGACAAGATGATCGAACTGAACAAGACGATCCGCTGGAAACCCGAATCGACCGGCACGGGCCGCTTCGGCAAATGGCTCGAAGGGCTGGTGGACTGGAACCTTTCGCGCTCGCGCTTCTGGGGAACCCCGCTGCCGGTATGGGCCACGGAGGACTACTCGGAGGTGAAGTGCATCGGTTCGGTCGAGGAGTTGATGGCCGAGATCGAGAAGTCGATCGCCGCGGGTGTGATGAAGGAGAACCCCTACAAGAATTTCAAGGTCGGCGACATGTCGAAGGAGAACTATTCGACGGCGAACATCGACCTGCACCGCCCCTATGTGGATTCGATCGTGCTGGTTTCGTCGAAGGGCGAGCCGATGAAGCGCGAATCGGACCTGATCGACGTGTGGTTCGACTCGGGCGCCATGCCCTATGCGCAGGTGCACTATCCGTTCGAGAACAAGGAGGGCTTCGGCGAGGTCTACCCTGCCGACTTCATCGCCGAGGGCGTCGATCAGACGCGCGGCTGGTTCTTCACGCTGCACGCCATCGCCTCGATGCTGTTCGACTCGGTGGCGTTCAAAAACATCATTTCGAACGGACTGGTGCTCGACAAGAACGGCAACAAGATGTCCAAACGCCTGGGCAACGCCGTCAATCCGTTCGAGGTGCTCGACACCTACGGAGCCGACGCGACGCGCTGGTACATGATCTCCAACTCGCAGCCGTGGGACAACCTCAAATTCGACAGGGACGGCGTCGATGAAGTGCGCCGCAAGTTCTTCGGAACCCTCTACAACACCTACTCGTTCTTCGCCCTCTACGCCAACGTGGATTCGTTCACGGGCCGGGAGCCGGAGGTGCCGATGGAGAAGCGCCCCGAGATCGACCGCTGGATCATCTCGCTGCTGAATACGCTGGTCAAAAACGTAACCGAATCGCTGGAAAACTACGACCCGACCCCGGCGGCCCGCGCCATCCAGGAGTTCGTGGGCGAGAACCTCTCGAACTGGTACGTGCGCCTCAACCGCAAGCGGTTCTGGGGCGGCGGCATGTCGGAGGACAAGCTGGCGGCCTATCAGACGTTATACACCTGTCTGGAAACCGTCTCGATGCTCGCGGCGCCCTTCGCGCCGTTCATCTCCGACCGCATCTTCACGGACCTCAACGCCGTGAGCGGCCGCCACACCGACGAGTCGGTGCACCTCTCGACCTTCCCGAAGGCCGACGAACGGCTGATCGACACGCGGCTGGAGGAGATGATGTCGCTGGCCCAGAAGGTCTCGTCGATGGTGCTGGCCCTGCGCCGCAAGGTCTCGATCAAGGTGCGCCAGCCGCTGACCAAGATCCTGATTCCGGTGCTCGACCCGGCAACGGCGGAGCATATCTCGGCCGTGAAGAACCTCATCATGGGCGAAGTCAACGTCAAGGAGGTCGAATTGATCGAGAAGACGACCGGACTCATCACCAAGCGCATCAAACCCAACTTCAAGACCCTCGGGCCGCGCTACGGCAAGTACATGAAGCAGATCGCCGCGCTGGTGGCCGGATTCTCGCAGGAGCGCATCGCCGAAGTGGAGGCGGCGCCCGAGACGGTGCTCGACCTCGGCGGCGAGAAGATCGCCGTGACGCCGGCCGATTTCGAGATCACCTCGGAGGACATGCCCGGATGGCTGGTCGCCTCGGAGGGAAAACTCACCGTGGCGCTCGACATCACGGTCACCGAAGAGCTGAAAGCCGAAGGCGTGGCACGCGAGTTGATAAACCGCATCCAGAATATCCGCAAGGACTCCGGGTTCGAAGTCACGGACAAAATCCGCGTCGAAATCGAGTCGAAGCCCTGCGTGGCCGACGGCATCGCCCGCTTCGCCGACTACATCGCATCGCAGACCCTCGCCGTGGAGGTGAAAGCCGCGGCGGAGCCGGCCGGCGAGGCGGTCGTGGAGACCGATGTCGATGAAGAGCCCCTGCGCATCGCGGTAACGCGGATATAGCCCCGATATTCCTGTAAAATTTGGTAATATCGGAATTATTGCTTAATTTTACATGAAACCAAACAAGGAGGATACGACTATGGCAGACGAAAGAACACGGTACAGCGACGCGGAACTCGAAGAGTTCAAGCAGCTTATCCTGAAAAAGCTCGAAAACGCCCGCGCGGACTACGAGCTGCTGCGCGCCACGATCACCCATACGGCCGACAACGACACCGAGGATACGTCGCCGACGTTCAAGGTGCTGGAAGAGGGCGCCGCCACCCTCTCGAAAGAGGAGAGCGGCCGGCTGGCAGCCCATCAGATGAAGTTCATCCGCAACCTCGAAATGGCGCTCGTGCGCATCGAGAACAAGACCTACGGCATCTGCAAGACCACCGGCAAGCTCATCCCCAAGGAGCGCCTGATGAAGGTTCCCCACGCCACCGAATGTATCGAGGCCAAGGAAGGCCGCCGGTAACCCGGGGGGGGGCAGGAGAGAGAGGAGAGGGCCGGGAAAAGCCCGGCGCCGAGTCCCCGTACGGTTCCGAAACACCCTGCCGAACGCCTCCGTCCGGCCGACGCAATAGAAAAAGGTTCACCTTCGGGTGGACCTTTTTTCGCATCCTGAGGGCCTCCGGATGCGATTTTCCATACTTAATACCGGAAAAAAACGTTATCTTTACCGAATGTATGTCCGGTTCTGCATATTGGTACTGACCCTGACTGCGGCGGCGACCGCCTCTTTCGCCCGCGTCGCAGGCCCCGGTGCGCATATGCCCGACCGTTTCACCCCCGACAGCGCCCGGGTGTCGAATCCCGACGCCTCGGCCCGCAACCAGCGTCTTTACGACAGCATCGAGTCGAAAACCAACCGCCGCGCCGTGCCGCGCATGCTCTACAAGATGCTTTTCGTGAAACCCGTCCTCGACACCACCATGAGCGGCCGCGTGACCGACGAAAGCCGCCTGCTGCAACCCTACTCCGGGAAAACCATCGGAGAAATCACCATCGACCGCCGGCAGATCTTCGACCCCGGAGGCAACTGGCTCGAACGCACCGCCAACAAGACCCACCGCCTCACCCGCGAACGTGTCATCCGCCGCGACCTGCTTTTCGAACCGGGCGACACGCTCGATCCGGAACTGATCGTGCGCAACAAACAGCTGATCCGCTCACGCGGCTACATCGCCGACATCGACATCGCGGTGCTGCCCGACGCCTTCGACTCGACGCGCGTCAACCTGGCCATCACCACGCGCGACAGCTGGACCATCTCGGTTGACGGAGGATGGTATTCCGAAAGCCGGACGATGGTCGGGCTCTCCGACGCCAACATCCTCGGCTGGGGCAACAAGCTCAAACTCATGACCAACTTCAGCCGCAAGGACTTCTCCTACGGCGGCAACATGGTCGAATACGAAATCCCCAACGTGCTGGGGAGCTTCTACACCGCGGAGTTCGCCGCCGGACGCGACTTCTACAACTCGACGCTCGACATGGGGCTGCGCAAGGAATTCATCAAGCCCACCGACTACGAGATCGGCCTCACGTACAGCGACATCAAATCCAAACGCTACATGGTCGAGCAGGACACCTCGCTGCTGGTCAAGGAGCGGAACCTCGACGCCTGGGGCGGCTACTCCCGCTACCTGCGGCGGATCGGTTCGAGCGTCTACCTCACGGGACGCTACAACTACCGCCGCGTCAGCCGGCGGCCCCTCGTGGGACCGCATTTCAACCCGGCGCTGCACGATCAGGACGCCCTGCTGGTCGGGGCGGGACTCTACCGCGAAAAATTCTACACGGCCAACATGATCTACGGATTCGGACGCCGCGAGTACCTGGCGACGGGCTACAAAGCCGAGCTGACGACGGGCTATTCGTGGGGCGAATTCAACGATGCCATGTACCTGGGAATGAGCTACGAGACCGGAGGCTTCCGCGGCGTGGGCTACATCATGGGCGGATTCACGCTGGGAAGCTACATCGACCTCAACGACGGCATGTGGCACCGCAGTGCCGTGGATGTCGATCTGCGGTGGTTCTCCAACCTGTTCCTCTTCCGGCGCAGCCGCATCCGCCAGTTCCTCGCCTTCAACTACACCCAGGGGTGGAACCGCGGCACGGGCAGCGACGAAAGCATCCGATTCACCCGCACCGACGGATTGCAGGCCCTCGAAGAGCATATCATCGGCACCAACCGCATGATCCTCAACACCGAAACGGTCGTTTTCACCCCCTATCAGCCGCTGGGATTCCGCATCGCCGTCTTCGGGTTCGCCGACTTCGGGCTGATCGGCTATTCGCCCAACATCTTCAAAAACGACTTTTTCACCTCGCTCGGTCTGGGCGTGCGGCTGCGCAATGAACGGCTGGTATTCAACACGATCCAAATCCGGCTGGGCATCGCCTTCGGCAAAAACGGACTGGTCGAAAGCGAGTATTTCCGCCTCTCGAACTCCACGCGCATGGAGCAGTACCGCTATCGCCCGATACGTCCCGAGATCGTCGAATTCAAATAGGACGAAAAAGGGACGGAGTCCGAAACTCCGCCCCCGCTGAACTTTTTAATTTATCCGCTTACGGCACTTCCCCGAAGTGCTTTTACCTGCGGGCGCTGATCCCGGCCGCGCCGTCGCACCCCTTTTCGCCGCAGCGTCGCAAGAATCACGCCATTCCTGTTCTGCGGATAATTAGTCGGCGCGTTTTCTTCCGATTTTCCATATTAATACGTATATTTAACCCATGCTAATCATTGCCGACAGCGGATCGACCAAATGCACGTGGGTCGCGGACGACGGCGTGCGGACGACATCCGTGCGCACGCGGGGAATCAACGCCGTGCAGCACTCCGCGGAACAAATCCGCGAAGCGCTCGCCGAACTGCCTCCGTACGGTGCGGTGACGGCCGTGCGGTTCTACGGCGCCGGAGGCGGCGCAAGTTTCCCCGAGGCGAGCGAAAAGCTGCGCCGGGAGCTGGCGGCGCATTTCGGAACGGAGGAGATCGTCGTCGAATCGGACCTGCTGGGTGCGGCGCGCGCCCTCTTCGGCCGCGGCGAAGGCATCGCCTGCATCCTCGGCACCGGCTCCAACTCGTGCTGGTGCCGCGGCGGCGAGATCCTGACAAACGTGCCCCCGCTGGGCTATGTATTGGGCGACGAGGGCGGCGGCGTGCATCTGGGACGCAATCTCCTGAACGGCATCTTCAAGGGGCACATTCCGCTGAAAGAGGAATTTTTGGCGGCGACCGGACTCAGCTACGAGGAGATCATCCGCCGCGTCTACCGCGAGCCCTATGCCAACCGTTTCCTGGCGTCGTTCGCCCCCTTCATCCTCGCGCACACCGATTGTCCCGAGGTGCGCGAAATGGTCCGCCGCTCGTTCGGCGAATTCGCCTCCCGCAATCTGAGCCGCTATCCGCAGGGCCTTCCCGTTTCGTTCGTGGGCGGCATCGCGGCCCGCTTCGGGGAGCTGCTGCGCGAAACGCTGGAGGCGGAGGACTACCGCATCGGAACCATCGTCGAATCCCCCGCCGAGGGGCTTTTGAAATACCATCATGGAAGATAGAATCACCGAACAGGCTTCGCACTACGACAATCTGCAACAGATGTCGGTGCACGACATACTGACGGGCATCAACCGCGAGGACGCCCGCGTGCACGAGGCCGTGCGGGCAACCATTCCCGTCATGGAACGGCTCGTCGAACGCATCGTCGAACGCATGCGGCGCGGCGGGCGGATGTTCTACATCGGCGCCGGGACAAGCGGCCGTCTGGGCGTCACCGACGCTTCGGAGCTGCCCCCGACCTACGGCGTGCCGCACGAGCTGGTGATCGGACTGATCGCCGGAGGCGACGGTGCCCTACGCCGGGCCGTGGAACACGCCGAGGACGACACCGAGGGAGCGTGGCGCGACATGGCGCCCTACCGCCCCACGGCCGACGACACGCTGATCGGCATCGCGGCGTCGGGAACCACGCCCTATGTCGTCGGCGGACTGCGCACGGCGCGCCGTCACGGACTGCTCACCGCCTCGATCACCTGCAACCCCGCTTCGCCCGTAGCGGCCGAAGCGGAGTATGCCCTCGAAGCCGTCGTGGGGCCCGAGTTCGTGACCGGATCGACGCGCATGAAGGCCGGAACGGCCCAGAAATTGATGCTCAACATGCTCTCCACGGCCGTGATGATCCGCTTGGGACGTGTCGAAGGCAACCGCATGGTCAACATGCAGCTCACCAACGACAAACTCGTCGCCCGCGGAACGCGCATGGTCGCCGAAGCGTCGGGACTCTCCGAAGCCGAAGCCCGGCAGTCGCTGCTGCGCTGGGGCTCGGTGAAACGGGCGCTGGAAGAGATCGAAAAACAGCGGAAAGATGGCTAAATTCTTTTCAGACCGCGAGATACGCGCCGTTGCGATATTCCTGCCGCTGGCCGGACTGCTCATCACGGCGCTGGTACTGGTGCGCCCGTCGGCCGACCCCGAAGCGGCCCGGCGGGCCGAAGCCGCGATGGAGACACGCCGGGACAGCGTGGTGCTCAGACACTTCGACCCCAACACGGCGACGCTGGACGAACTGCTGACGCTGGGGCTTTCGAAACACGAAGCCGTGAGCCTGCTAAAATACCGCGCCGCAGGCAAGGTGTTCCGCATTCCCGAGGACCTGGCGCTCTGCTACGGTATCGGCGACTCGCTCTACCGCCGGCTGGCGCCGTGGGTCCGCATCGGCCGCAAATACGCCATTGCCCCGGAGGAGTACCGCACGGGGCGCATCCTCCCCGAACCGCTGGCGCCCCAGCCGTTCCGCATCGACACCGTGAGCGTCCGCTACCTGCGGGCCATCGGGGCCCTGTCGAAACGGCAGGCCGAGGCTTTCATCCGCTGGCGCGACCTGAGCGGCATCTACGACATGGAGGAGCTGCGCGACTGCTACGTCGTGAGCGACTCGGTGGCCTCCGCGCTCGAACCTTACGTCATCTTCCCCGAGCGGAAGCCCCGTCCGATCGAGGAGCCCGTCGAGCTGAACACGGCCGATTCGGCCGCCCTGCGCTCGGTTTCGGGCATCGGCCCCAAGACCGTGGTGTCGATCCTCGTCTACCGCGAACGGCTCGGAGGATTCCTCCGCGCGGAGCAACTCGCAGAGGTTCCGGGAGTCACGGAACGCAATTATGAGAAAATTTTGAAACAAATTTACTGCGATAGTTGCAAAATTCGGAAAATTGATATTAACTTTGCAAGTCCGAAAGTGTTGGGAAGACATCCCTACATAGCACCACGGACATTACGAAAATTACTGAAAGCAAGACAGTTGAAAGGAGGTTGGAGCACCGCTGAGGAATTAGTCGAAGAGAACATATTGACCCGCGAGGAGGCAGCACGGCTGGCTCCCTATCTGCGATTCGGGTCTGTCAGCGGACCTGCCGACGAGTAAACGGAGCATTTCCGGGGAGAGAGGCATCGAGGATGCACGCCCCGCCAAAAAGGAGAGAGAACGAAATTAAAAAACAACAAAAAACTGAGAATATTATGATTATCATGCCGGTAAAAGAGGGCGAAAACATCGAGCGCGCCCTGAAAAAGTTCAAACGTAAATACGAGCGTACGGGCGTCCTGAAGGAGCTTCGCCGCCGCCAGTACTTCACCAAGCCTTCGATTGCGAAGCGCGAGGCGATGCAGCACGCCATCTACGTGGAACACATGTACCGCGACGAGGAATAGACCCTGCAAGGTCGAACGAAAACCGGGAACATCTTCGAAAGATGTTCCCGGTTTTGATTTGATGGAGCCGGTTCATGCCTCCCCCGGACACAGGGGGGGGGCCGTCAGCAACTGCCTGACACGGGGTATAGTAAAATAAGCCGGAGCGGGAAATACATCCGTATTACCCGCTCCGGCTCGTTCGGAATGTACCGCAGACAGCGGCTTATCACAGAGAATCAGCGGAGGAACAGCAGTTCGCGGTACTTCGGCAACGGCCAAATCTGGTCATCGACGATCTCCTCCAACTTGTCGATGTGACGGCGGATCTCGTCGAAGCAGACGGCGACGGTGTCGTGGTAGGCGATCGCCTTCGCACGCGGCTCCTCGATCTTGTTGGCGACCTTGCGGGCGTCGATCATCTCGCCCGTGAGCCGCTGTATCTCGGCCGTGTGGTTCTGAATCTTCTTGATGAGCCGGATGTCCGACGAAGCGTCCAGCCCCCCGATCTGCGACATCTTGTAAACCTTGTCGAGCAGCTGCGCTTCGTATTTCGACGCGATCGGCACGATGTGATTCATCGCCAGGTCGCCCAGCACGCGCCCCTCGATCTGGATCTTCTTGGTGTAGGTCTCCCACTTCACCTCGGTGCGGGCTTCGAGCTCGACCTTCGTAAAGACGCCCATATCGCTGAACAGCTTCACGCTCTCCTTGTCGATGTAACGGTCGAAAATCAGCGGCGTCGAAGTCTCGCAGTCCAGCCCGCGCCTCTTCGCCTCGGCCTTCCACTCTTCGGAATAGCCGTTGCCGTCGAAGCGGATGGCCTTGCAAGCCTTGATCATCTGTTTGAGCACCTCGTAGATGGCCTTCTCCTTCTTGATTCCGCTCTCGATCTTGGCGTCCACGGCCTTCCGGAACTCGGTGAGCTCGCTGGCCATCGCCGTGTTGAGCGCGATCATCGCCTCGGCGCAGTTGTCCGACGAACCCACGGCGCGGAACTCGAAGCGGTTGCCCGTGAAGGCGAACGGCGAGGTGCGGTTGCGGTCGGTGTTGTCGAGCAGCAGCGTCGGGATGTGCGAGATGCCGCTCATCTTGAAGACGTTCTTGGCGTCGAAACGGATGGCGTCGTCGCCCTTCGAAGCGGCCAGTTTGTCCAGCACGGCCGACACCTGCGTACCGAGGAAGGTCGAGATGATGGCCGGGGGCGCCTCATTGGCTCCCAGACGGTGAGCGTTCGTGGCGCTCATGATCGACGCTTTCAGCAGACCGTTGTGCTTGTACACGGCCGAAATGGCGTTGACCAGGAACGTGATGAACTGCAAGTTCTCCGAAGCGGTCTTGCCCGGACCCAGCAGGTTCACGCCCGTATCGGTGCCCAGCGACCAGTTGTTGTGCTTGCCCGAGCCGTTGATGCCCTTGAAAGGCTTCTCGTGGAGCAGCACCCGGAACTGATGGCGGCGGGCGATCTTGTCCATGACGGTCATCAGCAGCTGGTTGTGGTCGTTGGCCAGGTTGGCTTCTTCGTAGACCGGAGCCAGCTCGAACTGATTGGGCGCCACCTCGTTGTGGCGGGTCTTGACGGGAATGCCCAGTTTCAGACACTCGTATTCGAGGTCCTTCATGAAAGACATCACCCGGCTCGGAATGGCCCCGAAATAGTGGTCCTCCAGCTGCTGATTCTTGGCCGACTCGTGTCCCATGAGCGTACGGCCCGTGAGCATCAAGTCGGGCCGTACGGCCCAAAGGCTCTCATCGACAAGGAAATACTCCTGCTCCCAGCCCAGGTAGCAGAAGACCTTCTGGACGTTCTTGTCGAAATAGCGGCACACCTCCGTGGCGGCCTTGTCCACGGCCGTCAGCGAGCGCAGCAGGGGCACCTTGTAATCGAGGGCCTCGCCCGTGTAGGCGATGAAGACGGTCGGGATGCAGAGCGTCGTATCGACGATGAAGGCCGGCGACGCGGGGTCCCAGGCCGAGTAACCGCGCGCCTCGAAGGTATTGCGGATACCGCCGTTGGGGAACGACGAGGCGTCGGGCTCCTGCTGCACGAGCAGCTTGCCGGAGAACTCCTCCAAAACACCCCCGAATCCGTCGGGTTCGGCAAAGGCATCGTGCTTCTCGGCCGTGCCGCCCGTCAGGGGTTGGAACCAGTGGGTGTAGTGGTCGGCACCGTGCTCCAGCGCCCATTGGCGCATGCCTGCGGCAATGCTGTCGGCAACTTCGCGCGTGAGCGGCGTACGGTTGTCCATCGTGTCGAGCAGCGCCGCGTAAGTCTTCTTGTCGAGATACTTACGCATGGCGGCGCGTCCGAATACCTTCTCTCCGAAATAGTCCGAAGGACGACCTTCGGGAGCCTTGACCTCCACGGCGTTGTGATTTATCGCCGCATCAACCATCTTGAACCTGAGTAATGACATAGTTTAGAGGAATTTGTGGGGTTCGAAAAAAACCGCGCGGGGAAGTTTCCAAAAAATTGCAAACTAAAACCTAACCTAAAAATTCAAGCGGATGGCTGCCTCCCGGCAGGGGCCGCCGACCTAACTAACCCTGGGATCGCTTCCCCGCGTCGGCATGTTTTCTGTTCTGGTTGCAAATGTATGAATTTTATCGTTACGTTGTTTTTACAAAATCACTATTTTTTCGAAAAACAGTCGATTTTTTCAGCATTTTCCCGAAAAACAGGGTCATTTTTCCGAGAACAGCCCGATTTTTTCAACGTTTTTCCGAAAAATAGCCCCATTTTTTCACCGAACGCCAAAAAATCGCAAATTTCGATTTTCCCGAATTTTCAGGGTATTTCAGCCTAATTTTCAACCTTAATTCCACAACCGACGGATTCCCGGCACCGGAGCGCCGAAAACGCCGCCGCCGGCAAAATCCACAAAATCCCCGGAATACTGTTATTTTTCTAACAATTTCTTGTTACAATTCGGTAATTAATTTGTACCTTTATGCGCTATTTCGAAACAAAAAGAAACATCACTCATACTAATCTCTAAATAATCATGGCAATTACCAAACGTGAAAAGCTGTTCACCGAATTCCCGCCGGTCCCGACCGAGAAGTGGGAGGAGGTCATAACAGCCGACCTGAAAGGTGCCGACTACGAGCGCAAACTGGTGTGGCGCACGGGCGAAGGCTTCAATGTCCGCCCCTACTACCGCGCCGAGAACCTCGAAGGCATTCAGTTCCTGGGCTCGCAGGCAGGCGAGTTTCCGTTCGTGAGAGGTACGCGCACCCACAACCGCTGGCACGTACATCAGACCGTAGCGGTCGAGTGCCCGAAGGAGGCCAACGCCGAGGCGTTGAAACTCCTCAACTCGGGCGTCGATTCGCTGGGCTTCTCGATCGCCAAGGAGGGCTTCACGGCCGCCGACCTCGACGAACTGCTCCGCGAAATCTCGATCCCGGCCGTCGAACTGACCTTCTGCGGCGTGCAGACGGGCAACGTCGCCGGACTGGTGCTCGACAAACTCGAAAAAGAGGGCCTCATGGCCGATGCGCACGTTGCGTTCTGCATCGACCCGCTGGTGAAGGGCCTCTCGCAGAAGGGCGACTTCTGCTCGCCCGACGGCGAAAAGTGCTTTGCGAAGATCGTGTCGCTGATCGAACGGACCCGCGAGTACAAACACATCCGCATCGTGACCGTCTCGGCCGGCATCTTCTCGAACGCCGGATCGACCATCGTCGAGGAGCTGGCATTCGCCCTCTCGGCCGGTAACGACTACCTCGCGCGCCTGACCGACGCCGGCGTCGATGCCGACACGGCTGCCCGCAAACTGCGCTTCTCGTTCTCGGTGACCTCCAACTACTTCATGGAGATCGCCAAGTTCCGCGCCGCGCGCATGCTCTGGGCCAACATCGTCAAGGGCTACGCTCCCGCGAAGAACTGTGCCTGCAAGATGATGATCCACGCCCGCACCGCGGACTGGAACCAGACCGTATACGACCCCTATGTGAACATGCTCCGCGGCACGACCGAGGCCATGTCGGCCACGATCGCCGGCGTACACTCGCTAGAAGTGACGCCGTTCGACGCCGCATTCGAAAACCCCACGGAGTTCTCGAAGCGCATCGCCCGCAACGTCGAGCTGCTGCTCAAGAACGAGTCGCACTTCGACCAGGTGGTAGACCCCGCCGGCGGTTCGTACTACGTCGAGAACCTCACGCAGTCGATCGCCGCCGAGGCGTGGAAGCTCTTCCTCGAAATCGAGGAGAAGGGCGGCTACACCGCGGCTTACAAGGCCGGCTTCGTCAAGGAGCGCATCGCCGCATCGGCCGCCGCCAAGGACAAAGCCATTGCGACGCGCCGCCAGACGCTGCTCGGCGCCAATCAATATCCCAACTTCACGGAAGTCGCCGACAAGGCGATCACCGCCGAGGCCGTGACGCGCAAGCAGGCCGAGGGCAACACGCTGGCACCCTACCGCGGCGCCATGGCCTTCGAAGAGATGCGTTTGCACGTCGATCGCTCGGGCAAGCAGCCCAAGGCGTTCATGCTCACCTGCGGAAGCCTGGCAATGGCCCGCGCCCGCGCCCAGTTCTCGTGCAACTTCTTCGGCTGCGCCGGCATCCGCGTGCAGGACAACACCTTCTTCAAGTCGATCGAGGAGGGTGCGAAAGCCGCCCTCGAATCGAAAGCCGAGATCGTGGTGGTATGCGCCGCCGACGACGACTACGCCGAGGCCGCTCCGAAGGTCAAGGAGCTGCTCGGAGGCAAGGCGATCCTCGTGGTCGCCGGAGCTCCCGCCTGCATGCCCGAACTGGAGGCACAGGGCATCACGAACTTCATCAACGTGAAATCGAATGTCCTGGAAACCCTGAAGTTTTACCTTAAAGAGATGGGAATCTAAGCACTGAGTGCTTTTTATGGGCATGAGCGTTATCCGATAGGGGAACTTTCCGAAGTGAGCTGATGCCCTAACAATCTTATCGCACTACAATTATGAGACCGAATTTTTCTGAATTGAAATACGAAGCGGGCGCACAGAAAAGCTGCTGCGCCTCGAAGGGCTGCGGCCAGGTAGAACCGTGGCTGACGGCCGAGGGAATTCCCGTCAAGGGCTCCTATACGGCCGAGGATCTCGAAGGCATGGAGCACCTGAACTATGCGGCGGGTATCGCCCCGTTCCTGCGCGGCCCCTATTCGACGATGTACGTGATGCGTCCGTGGACCATCCGCCAGTATGCCGGCTTCTCGACCGCCGAGGAGTCCAACGCCTTCTACCGCCGCAACCTCGCGGCCGGACAGAAGGGTCTGTCGGTGGCCTTCGACCTCGCCACGCACCGCGGCTACGACGCCGACCACCCGCGCGTGGTGGGCGACGTGGGCAAGGCCGGCGTGTCGATCTGCTCGGTGGAGGACATGAA
>ENA-UEPH01000786-UEPH01000786.1-human-gut-metagenome-genome-assembly--contig:-NODE-786-length-35258-cov-34.732555_pt1 | contig 35258 bp, 27 predicted proteins | sample MGYA00242891_ERZ507898 | MGnify/ENA primary metagenome ERZ507898 (study PRJEB26167, sample SAMN06115411) | human gut metagenome | host: Homo sapiens | place: China:Guizhou | collected 2014-10-15...
ATCTGCGCTTTTGGCTTGGCATCTGCCGCACCTCGCTCGCCGTATCGGCACTTAGAATTATGCGGTATTGCCTTAATTTTTTATTGACAGCCCCACTATTCCATGCTATACTGCCCCCAGCGCAATAAACATACTTACCAAGTATGTTTATTGTATTTACTTTCTCCTGCAATGTCACATGTAGGAATTGTTTTATTGTGTTTTTGAACATTCTGTGAATCGTTTTCCTGTTGCATTGTACAAATTTGCATGTTTTTTTTTACTATTTTTGCTCAAACTATTGACTTTATCCAATTTCAAGGCTATCATCATAGTATCAGACGTATGATGTATACAATCCATATTTGTGATTCGAAACATAGAGCACCCACAACCAAGGAGGCATTTGTATGAAAACCATCTCGATTCCTTATTATACTTCCACCTTGGACCTGCATGTTGACGAAGCCAACCTGAAAGCTGTTGTCACCGCAAAAATGCACGAATACAAGGCCGGCAAAACGGAAGTAGAACTGGTTCATGAGGCATTGGAGCATCCCATTGCCTCCCCGCGCCTGCGTGACCTGGCCAAGGGTAAACAGAAAGTTGTGCTGGTCACCAGTGACCACACCCGCGCCGTCCCCAGCAAGATCACCCTGCCCATCCTGCTGGATGAGATCCGCCAGGGCAACCCGGACGCCGATATCACCATCCTGATTGCCACCGGCCTGCACCGCCCCACCACCGAGGAAGAGCAACGCCGCATGTTTGGCGATGCCATCGTGGATCATGAGAAAATCGCCATCAACAACGCATTTGACCCGGATCAGTTCATCCACATGGGCGTGCTGCCCTCCGGTGCGGACTTCAACGTCAACAAGCTGGCCGCTGAATGTGACCTGCTGGTGACTGAGGGCTTTATTGAGCCACACTTCTTCGCCGGCTTCTCCGGCGGCCGCAAGAGCATCCTGCCTGGCATCTGCTCCCAAGAGACCGTCAACGAAAACCACAGCTACAAGGCCATTTCCAGCCCGTATGCCAACACCGGCGTGCTGGAGCACAACCCCATCCATGAGGATATGCTGGCCGCTGCCAAGATGGTCAATGTCCAGTTCATCTTCAATGTAGCGCTGGACGGCCAGAAAAAAATCATCGCCGCCTGGGCAGGCGACCTGGAAAAGGCCCACGCCGAAGGCGTTGCCTTTATCCGCAAATGGAGCCAGTGCCCCAGCATTACCGGCGATATCGTGGTCACCAGCAACGGCGGCTACCCGCTGGACCAGAACCTGTACCAGAGCCCCAAGGCCGTTGCCACGGCGGAAGCCTGTGCGGGTGAGGATGGCGTCATCATCATGTGCTGCAGCTGTGCCGACGGCATGGGCGGCACCCACTTTGAAAAGCTCATCACGATGGGCACCGTGGACGAGATCGACGGTTATCTTTCCAAGATCCCGCCCAAGGAGACCATTCCCGAACAGTGGTGCCCGCAGATTTATGCCCGCATCCTGAAAAAGCACCCCGTCATCCTCGTCACCACCTACCTCAAGCCGGAGGAAGTGCGTAAGGCCAACATGATCCCCGCTTCCACTCCGGATGAAGCCTTGGAGATTGCCTACCAGATGAAGGGCCGCGATGCAAGCGTTGTTGTCATCCCCGATGGCGTCAGCGTGCTTGCTGTTAAGGAATAACCGGCAAAACCGGAACCAATAGAAAAAACGCAAAAGGAGAGTGAGCGTAATGGAAATAAAGCTGGCGCTGAAAGTCAACGATAAAGATAACGTCGCCACCATTTTTGCCAATGGCATTACCGATGGTACCGAAGTTGAGATCCGCGACAAAAAAGGCAACGCTGAAACCGTTACCGTGATTGGCGATGTTCCCTATGGCCACAAAATTGCTGTGCGGGACATCAAAAAGGGCGAACTGATCAACAAATACGGCGAAGAGATCGGCATTGCCACCAAGGACATCAAAAAAGGCGAGTACGTGCATGTTCACAACCTGGACAGCATGCGCGGCCGCGGTGACTGGGCCAAGGAAGGCAAGTAAGGAGGGTAAACTGCTATGGAATTTATGGGTTATGTGCGCCCGGACGGCAAAGTTGGCGCGCGCAACTATGTTGCCGTCATCCCCAGCGTTACCTGTGCCAACGACGTTGCCAACGCCATCTGCCACCAGGTACAGGGTACCATTACATATCTGCACCATCAGGGCTGCTGCCAGATGCCCCCTGATCTGGAGCGCGTGACCGATACGCTGATCAGCCTGGGCATGAGCCCCAACGTTGGCGCTATCCTGATCGTAAGCCTTGGCTGTGAAGGCACCGACCACGAGCGCATGTACAAAGAGCTGAGCGCTACCGGCAAGCATGTGGAGATCATCCACATTCAGGAGCTGGGCGGCGTCAGCAAGGCGATCCAGCTGGGCACCGATATTGCCCGCAAGCTTGTCATTGAAATTTCCGGCCTGCAGCGCCAGCCGGTGGATGTTTCCAAGATCGTTATGGCCATCAAGTGCGGTGCTTCCGATACCACCAGCGGCATGGCTTCCAACTGTGTTATCGGCTATGTAGCCGACAAGCTGGTCGATCTGGGCGCTACCGTTATCTTTGGCGAAACGACCGAGTTCCTGGGCGGTGAGCACCTGCTGGCCCGCCGTGCCGTAAACAAAGAAGTGGCCGATAAGATCTATGAGATCGTAACCAACATGGAAAACCGCGCCAAGAGCATTGGCTGCGATATGCGCAAGGGCCAGCCCACACCGGGCAACATCGCCGGCGGTCTTTCCAGTATTGAGGAAAAGAGCCTTGGTGCCATCGTCAAGAGCGGCACCCGCCCCATCCAGGGCGTGCTGGAATACCCGCAGCATGTTACCGACCAGAAAGGCCTGTGGATCAAGGATACGCCGGGCCGTGAGCCTGAGATTTTGACCGGCATGGCTGCCACGGGCGCCCAGTTCATGATGTTCTCTACCGGCCGCGGTGCCCCGCAGGGCTTCCCCAGCATGCCGGTCATCAAGATCTGCGGCAACCCCAATACCTACCAGCGCATGGAAAATGATATGGACCTGAACGCCGGTCTGATCATTACCGGCGATAAGACCATTGAGCAGGTTGGCGAGGAAGCCTTTGCCAAGCTGCTGCGCGTACTGAGCGGCGAAATGACCAAGAACGAAGCCATCCAGTATTTCAGCGCCATTGATATCCATTGCCTCGGCCCTGTGATCTGATTCTTCTTTTGTAACTCTTCTACACATTCCGTTCCTTCCGGAGAGTCTGTTGAAGGTGCACCCGATGCACCCATGAAAAAAGTAAACGTTAAAAGCAAGGAGATGTTTTTATGAATCCAGTCATAGCCATGTTGATCGGCGTTGTCGTCATGATGGTTCTGGTTATCTGCACTAGAATGCACGCGTTCCCATCCCTGATTATTTCTGCTATCCTGATCGCTGTTCTTTCCGGCAACTACCTGCTGGTTGGCACCGGCAATGAAGGCGGCAACCTGTTAAGCGTTGCCATCAGCACCGTGACCGGCGGCTTTGGCGGTACCATGACAAGCATTGGTATCGTCATCGGCTTCGGCTGCATCATGGGTATCTTTTTGGAAAAAAGCGGCGCTGCCAAGCGTATGGCTATCACCATTCTGAAGCTTGTCGGCGTTAAGCGCGCAGACGTTGTTCTGGGCCTGACCGGCTTTGTTGTTTCCATCCCGGTCTTCTGTGACTCCGGCTTCGTCATCCTGTCCTCCCTGGCAAAAGAGTTCTCCCGTCTGACCAAGAAATCCATGGTCGGTCTGGGTGGCATCCTGGGCATGGGCCTGTATATCACCCACTTCATGGTTCCCCCCACCCCCGGCCCTCTGGCTGTTGTCAGCACCTTCCAGAACGAAGGCATCAACATTGACCTTGGCATGTTTATCATCGCCGGTCTGCTGTTCTCCATCCCCCTGTTCATCTTCTCCGTGTTCCTGTTCCGCTGGTTCGGCAACAAGTACCCGCAGTTCATCGTTCCTTACGAGATCGACCGCAGCAAGTACACCGAAGCTCAGCTGAAGGTTCTGGATAAGATCGACGCCAAGATCAAGGCCGGCAAAGAGCTGGAAAACGAAGACTTCACCGAGCTGCTCAGCACCGAAAAGCTGCCCAGCGCCGGCCTGTCCTTCACCATCCTGCTGCTCCCCGTCTTCCTGATCCTTGCTAACACCCTCGTCAGCCAGACCGCTTTCAAGACCACCATCGTTGGCGAAATCATCACCTTCCTCGGCAACCCCGTTATCGCTCTGTTCATCTCCCTGTGCCTGGGCGCATTCCTGCTGGCCAAGGACCTGGATAACAAAACTGTTGTTGGCATGATGAACGACGCTCTGCGCGATGCAGGCCCCATCGTTATGATCACCGCCGGCGGCGGCGCCCTGGGCGCAGTCGTTAAGGCTACCGGCGCTGCCGGCATGATGGCCAACGGCATCGTGGCAATCGGCATCCCCGGCATCCTGGTTCCCCTGCTCATCGGCACCATCATGCGCTTCCCGCAGGGCTCCGGCACCACCGCTATGATCACCGGTTCTGCCATCATCGCCCCCATGCTGGCTACCCTGGGCATCAACCCCTACCTGGCTGGCCTGGCAGTCTGCCTGACCTCCATGTGCCCGTCCTTCCTGAACGATAGCTACTTCCACGTGGTTACCAGCTTCAGCGGCATGGATATCAAGACCAGCTTGAAGACCTGGACCATCGGTTCCATCCTGGTTCCCGTTTTCGGTTCCGTCATCATCTGCATCCTGAGCCTCTTCATCCACTAATTCAGCTTTTTGCGGCATGCAGCGCTCCCTGGCTGCTCTGCCGCATGGAATGTGTAGTTACAAGCAAGCAAACAGGCCCGAACCCCGGCACCGCAATGGTGCAGGCAGGTTCGGGCCTGTTTGTTTTGATTTTACTCAGATTTTTTCGTATATGATATGAAATATCTCACAAGCCGTCTCCGCCGGATATTTTGTTTCTTTGGCAGTACAGGAAGCATCATAAAAGCACCGTAAGCTGCCTTATCGGCATCAGCTCACGGTGCTCTGCTGTATCTTCGTGTTATCTTGTTGTTTCCTGTTCCAGCGGGAACTTCTGTTTGTCATGCACGCTGATTTCTTTTCCCAGCTGTACTTCAATCAGCTGCAGTTCGCTGTCTGCCAGAACGGTATGGCGGCAGCCGGCCTGCATCCGCACCACATCGCCCACATGCACGGGGCGCTCCGCGCCGTCCACCACGGTGCGGCCTGTGCCGGAAATCACCACCCACACCTCATCACGGTTCATGTGGCTGTGGTAATTCATGCTGTGGCCGGGGTTCAGCGTCACCTTGATGGTCAGGCTTTCGTCCTCCACATCCAGCACGCGGAAGCTGCCCCAGGATTTTTCGGCAAACATGATCTGCTGGTCGATCTTATCCACATAGGGCTTGATGTAGCTGGACTGCTCTTTATCCGATACCAGAATTCCCTCCGGGCTGGCAGAGATCACCACATCATGCAAGCCCATGGCCAGCACCGGCACGTTCAGCTCGTTCACCACATGCACGTTGGTGCAGGTATCGTTCATCATGGCCTTGCCCACGCTGGGCTCGCCCATCGCTTCGGTCAGGGTGTTCCAGGTGCCAAGGTCCTTCCACTGGCCTGCAAACCGCATAACCTGGATCTTGGGTTCCTTTTCCACCACAGCATAGTCAAAGCTGATTTTGTTCAGCTCGGCATATTTATCAAACAGGTCCTTATAATCGGTAAAGTCGATCAACTCATGGGCCTTATCCAGCACATAGCGCAGCTTGTAGGCAAACACGCCGCCGTTCCACAGCGCCCCCTGGGCGATGTAAGCCTTTGCCGTTTCGGCGTCCGGTTTTTCCTTAAAGGTTGCAACATCGCTCACGGCGCTGCTGTTTTTGGGGATAATATAGCCGTATTTTTCGCTGGGGTAGGTCGGCTCAATGCCCATCAGCACCAGGTTGGCTTCGCTTTTGGCAGCCTGCTCACTCAAGGCTTTCAGTGCCTCAAAGTAGTCATCCTCCACATAGGGGTCCACCGGGCAGACCACCACCGGCTCCTCCGGGTCCACGCCCTGTACATCGGCCAGATAGGCCGTTGCCAGCGCAATGGCGGGGAAGGTATCGCGGCGGCACGGTTCCACCGAAATGCCCACTTCCTCCCCCAGCTGGTTGTGGATGGCGGAAACCTGGGTCTTGCTGGTGGCAATGGTCACAGTCGCCCCTTTGTCTACCTGTTTGATCTGGCGGTACACCCGCTGCACCATGGATTCATAGCTTCCGTCCGGGCACTTGAAAATTTTAATGAACTGCTTGGAACGGATATCGTTGGATAGCGGCCACAGGCGCTTGCCGGACCCGCCGGAAAGCAGCACAATATTCATAATGGTTTCGCCTTTCTCAGCGCTCAGCACGCATGGGGTTATTCAAAAAGTCCTCATAGGCAAGGCGCAGGCCGTCCTCCAGCTCGGTCTTGTAGGTCCAGCCCAGGCCCGTTGCCTTGGAAACATCCAGCAGCTTGCGCGGTGTTCCGTTGGGTTTGGTGGGATCCCACTTAATCTCACCGGTATAGCCCACAACCTTGGCTACCAGCTCGGTCAGTTCCTTGATGGTCAGCTCCTTGCCGGTGCCTGCGTTCACCGTTTCGTTGCCGGAGTAGTTGTTCATCAAAAATACGCAGAGGTTTGCCAGATCGTCCACATACAAAAACTCGCGCAGCGGGCTGCCATCGCCCCAGCAGGTCACGCTGGTCACCCCGTTGACCTTTGCTTCATGGAAGCGGCGGATCAGCGCGGGCACCACATGGCTGTGGGTGGGATGGTAGTTATCGTTGGGGCCGTACAGGTTGGTGGGCATCACGCTGATGTAGTCGGTGCCATACTGGCGGTTCAGGAACTCGCAGTATTTCAGGCCGCTGATTTTAGCCAGAGCATAAGCTTCGTTGGTTTTTTCCAGCTCGCTGGTCAGCAGGCAGTTTTCCTTCATGGGCTGCGGTGCCATGCGCGGGTAAATACAGGAGGAGCCCAAAAATTCCAGCTTTTTGCAGCCGTTTTTCCATGCGGAATGAATCACGTTCATTTCCAGCGTCATGTTGTCATACATAAAGTCCGCCAAAGCGTTCTGGTTGGCAACAATGCCGCCCACCTTGGCTGCGGCCAAAAAGACATATTCCGGCTTTTCGGCGGCAAAAAATTCTTCCACGGCATCTTGGCGGCACAGGTCCAGCTCTTTATGGGTCCGGGTAATGATATTGGTATATCCCTGGCGTTCCAGTTCCCGCACAATGGCGGAACCTACCATACCGCGGTGGCCTGCCACATAGATCTTAGCGTTCTTTTCCATCATAACAAATGGCCTTCTTTCTTATTTTACAACGCCTTTTTCCAGGTATTCTTCCAGGTTGCAGCGGATGTTTTCCTCTGCGCGCTCTACAGCTACTTTTTCCATGTCATGCTCCACCATGATCTTGACCAGTTCCTCAAAGCTGGTCTTGGTGGGGTTCCAACCCAGTTCCTGGCGTGCCTTGGTGGGGTCACCCCACAGGTTGACCACATCGGTGGGGCGGTAGAAATCCGGGCTTACCTCAATCAGCACCTTGCCGGTCGCCTTATCAACGCCCTTTTCGTTCATGCCCTCGCCAACAAATTCCAGCTCAATACCGACATAGTGGAACGCCAGCTGGCAGAATTCCCGCACGGAATGCTGCACGCCGGTGGCGATGACAAAATCATCCGGCTTATCGTTCTGCAAAATCAGCCACATGCACTCCACATAGTCCTTGGCATAGCCCCAGTCGCGCAGGCTGGACAGGTTGCCCAGGTAGAGCTTGTCCTGCTTGCCCTGCTTGATGCGGGCGGCGGCCAGCGTGATCTTGCGGGTCACAAAAGTTTCGCCGCGGCGCTCGGATTCATGGTTGAACAGAATGCCGGAGCAGCAGAACATGTTATATGCTTCACGGTACTCCTTGGTGATCCAGAAACCGTACTGTTTGGCCACCGCATAGGGGCTGTACGGATGGAACGGCGTTTTTTCGTTCTGGGGCACTTCCTCCACCTTGCCGTACAGCTCCGAGGTCGAAGCCTGGTACACCCGGCAGGTATCCGCCAGCCCGCACAGGCGCACGGCTTCCAGCACGCGCAGCACGCCGGTAGCGTCCACATCGGCCGTGAACTCCGGAACATCAAAGCTGACCTGCACATGGCTCTGGGCCGCCAGGTTATAAATTTCGTCCGGGCGCACCGAGCCGATCACAGCAACCAGGCTCATCGAATCGCCCATATCGCCGTAATGCAGGTGGAAATGCGGGTTGCCCTCCAGATGGGCAATGCGTTCACGGTAGTCAACGGAAGAACGACGGATGATGCCATGTACATCATAGCCCTTCTCGATCAAAAACTCTGAAAGGTAAGAGCCATCCTGGCCGGTAACACCGGTGATCAATGCCTTTTTCATAAAAAATGCAGCCTCAACTTTCCTTTTCTATCATCATGCGCCGCCGGTCTGCCGCAGCATGGGCGGGAATGTAAATTCAGCTTTCAGGGGGCTTTGCGCAGCCTTGCCCTGTATTATATTAGTATACCCTGTTTTGCGTTTCTGCGCAAGTATACGCTGTATCCAACCTGTCGCCTGCTCTTGATTGACCTGCCCCGCACCGCAGATTATAATTATAAGGGTAGTATTTCATCCATCCGGGCCGCTACCCGTTCAAGAAAGCTGGAATCACATGCAGGATCTCAAACACGTTTTCTCTTACTTAAAGCCCTACCGGCGGGATTTATTCCTTGCCGTCGGGCTGGTTTTTGTGGAATGTATTTTTGAAATGGTCATTCCGATGCTGATGTCTGACCTGGTGGACCAGGGCGTGCCCAGCCATGATATGCAGGTCATTATGCTGCAGGGCAGCAAGATGATCATCTGCGCTGTGCTGGCCCTGATCACCGGCCTGCTGTACGCCAGGTTCGCCGCCCGCGCCGCCAACGGCTTTGCCGCTGCTCTGCGCGAAGCTGAGTACCGCAAGCTGCAGCAGTTCGACTTTGCCAACCTGGACCATTTTTCCACCCCGTCCCTCGTTACCCGCATGACCACCGATGTCACGGTCATGCTCAACGCCGTGGCCACCGGCCTGCGGCCCTTGGTGCGCAGCCCGGTCATGCTGTTCATGGGGCTGGGCATGGCGTTCTTGCTCAATGCCAAGCTGACCATCGTTTTCCTTATTACAACGCCCATCCTGGCCGCTATTCTGGCCTGGATCGTAACCAAGGTCGGCCCGCTGTATGACCGCCAGCAGACTGCTGTGGACCATCTGAACGGCCGCGTACAGGAAGCCTTAACCGCCATCCGCGCCATCAAAGCGTTTGTGCGCGGCGATTACGAGAATGAGCAGTTTGAAACCGTCAATGACGAGCTGGCCGCCGCCAGCACCAACACCTTCCGGTATGCCGTGCTCAACCTGCCCGCGTTCCAGGCCGTCATGTACACGGCCATTGTCTGCATCATGTGGTACGGTGGCAATTTTATTCTGACCGACCGGATGACGGTCGGCGAGCTGACCGCCTTTTTGAGCTATGTTCTGCAGGTGCTCAACTCGGTCATGATGTTCTCCGGCGTGTTTTTGCAGCTTACCCGCTCCCTGACCAGCGCCCGGCGCATCCGTGCCGTGCTGGAGGAGCAGCCCGCGCTGGCCACCCCGGCTGACCCCGTTGCCGCCGTTGCCGACGGCAGCATTGATTTTGCGGACGTCAGCTTCAAATACAGCGCCGCTGCGGCCAGGGATGCCCTTTCCCACGTTACGCTGCACATTCCCGCCGGGGCAACGGTGGGCATTATCGGCGGCACCGGCGCAGCAAAAACAACGCTGGTACAGCTGATTCCCCGCCTGTACGATGCCACCTCCGGCACCGTCAAGGTCGGCGGGCAGGATGTGCGCCGGTATTACCTTGCTGCCCTGCGGGATGCTGTGGGCATTGTGCTGCAGAAGAACCTGCTGTTCTCCGGCACCATCCGTGACAACCTGCGCTGGGGTGATCCCAACGCCGATGACGAAACCCTGTGGGCCGCCTGCCGCGCTGCCTGCGCTGATGAATTTTTGGAGCGGATGCCGGACGGCCTGGATACCGACATGGGCCAGGGCGGCGTGAATGTTTCCGGCGGGCAGAAGCAGCGGCTCTGCATTGCCCGCACCCTGCTCAAGCACCCCAAAGTGCTGATTTTTGACGATTCCACCAGCGCCGTGGATACCGCCACCGAGGGCAAGATCCGCCATGCGCTGGCCGCCCTGACCGATGTAACCAAGCTCATCATTGCCCAGCGCATCACCTCGGTGATGGATGCCGACATGATCGTGATTCTGGATGACGGCAAAGTTCACGCCGTGGGCACCCACAAGGAGCTGCTGGCGAATGACACCATCTACCAGGAAATTTATGCATCCCAGATGAAAGGAGATGACGCGGATGGCAAAGGCATTCAGCGGTAAAAAGCCGCAGCATTTTGGCAACACCATCCGGGTATTTTTGAACTACCTGGGCCGCCACAAGTTCATGCTGGGGTTGGTTGGGGTGCTTACCGCTGTCAGCGCACTCGCCAACCTGCTGGGCACCTACATGATCAAGCCGGTGGTCAACGGTATTCTGGAAACCGGCAGCATTCCCGGCCTTGTCCGCGGTGTTGCCCTGACCGCCGCCATCTACGCGGTGGGCGCGCTTTCTACCCTGGGCTACACCCAGACCATGGTGCGCGCCGCACAGAAGGTCTTGCATGATATCCGCCGGGACCTGTTTGCCCACCTGCAAACGCTGCCCCTCTCCTTTTTTGACTCCCGCCGCAACGGCGAACTGATGAGCCTGTTCACTAACGATGTGGACACCATCTCGGACGCGCTGAACAACAGCTTTGCTCTGCTGATCCAGAGCTTTATCCAGGTGGTGGGCACGCTGGTTCTGCTGTTTGTGCTCAACTGGCGGCTTTCGCTGCTGGTCGTGGTGGGGTACGCCGTCATGTTCTGGTACATCCGGTTCAGCACCAACCGCAGCCGTTTCTTCTATGCCCGCCAGCAGCAGGCTCTTGGCGATCTGGAAGGCTATGTGGAGGAGATGGCCGCCGGGCAAAAGGTGGTCAAGGTGTTCAACCATGAGCAGACCAACCTGGAAGGTTTTCAGGCATTGAACGCCCGCCTGCAAAGCGCCGGAACCAGCGCCCAGGGGTATTCCGCCACCATGATCCCCGCCGTTGTTTCCATCTCCTACATCAACTATGCGGTCATTGCCGTGCTGGGCGGGCTGATGGTTATGAACGGCCAGTCCAGCCTGGGCAGCCTGGCCAGCTATCTGGTGTTTGTGCGCCAGTCTGCTTTGCCCATCAACCAATTCACCCAGCAGGGCAACTTTCTGCTGGCTGCCCTTGCCGGTGCCGAGCGCATTTTCAATGTGCTTGGCGAACAGCCGGAAACCGATGAGGGTACCGTCGAGATCGTTCGTGTGGAAAAGTCTGCGGACGGCACCCTTGTGCCCAGCGCCGGCGGCCGCCGCACCGGCCTGTGGGCCTGGCGCGACAGTGCCGACCCCGCCGCCCCTCTCGTTCCCCTGCGCGGGGATGTACGGTTCCGGGATGTCAGCTTTGGTTACATTCCGGGCCAGACCACCCTGCATGATGTTACGCTGTACGCCAAACCGGGGCAGAAGATCGCCTTTGTCGGTTCCACCGGCGCGGGCAAAACCACGATTACCAACCTCATCAACCGCTTTTATGATATCACCTCCGGCACCATCACCTATGACGGCATTGATGTGCGCAAGATCCGCAAAAGTGATCTGCGCCGCAGCCTTGGCGTGGTGCTGCAGGACACCCATCTGTTCACCGGCACAGTGGCGGATAACATCCGCTTTGGCAAACTGGATGCAACCGACGAAGAGATCATCGCCGCCGCAAAAATTGCCAACGCGCACTCCTTTATCGAGCGCCTGCCCCAGGGGTACAACACCATGGTATCGGGCGATGGTGCCAACCTGAGCCAGGGCCAGCGCCAGCTGCTGGCCATTGCCCGCGCTGCTGTGGCCGACCCGCCGGTGCTGATTTTGGACGAAGCAACCTCCAGCATCGATACCCGCACCGAAGCTCTGATTGAAAAAGGTATGGACCGCCTGATGGAGGGCCGTACCGTCTTTGTTATCGCCCACCGGCTTTCCACCGTACGCAATTCCAACGCCATTATTGTGCTGGAACACGGCGCCATTGTGGAGCGCGGCAGCCATGATGAACTGCTGGCCCAAAAGGGCGAATACTACCAGCTGTACAACGGCATGTTTGAACTTGCATAAAATTCCTGCCAAGAAAAGTTCACATCCTTGTGGTAAAATAATCAAGCAATATCGCCCATGGAAAGGGGACTACCCATGTCGCAGATGACAAAGCGCGCACTGGAAGCTTCGCTCAAGGAACTGCTGCGCCACAAACCGCTGGACAAAATCACGGTCAGCGACTTGACCGACCACTGCGGGGTCAACCGCATGACCTTTTATTACCACTTTAAGGATATTTACGACCTTGTGGAATGGTGCTGCGAGGAGGACGCTGCCCGCGCGCTGGCCGGGCAGAAAACCTATGATACCTGGCAGCAGGGCTTTTTGCAGATTCTGGAAGCCCTGCGGAAGGACAAAGCGTTTTTTACCAGCGTCTACCGTTCCATCAGCCGCGAACAGCTGGAAAATTATCTCTACCGCCTGACCTATGACCTGATGATGGGCGTTGTGGAGGAGCGCGCCGCCGGTATGACGGTTCGCCCGGAGGATAAAGAGTTTATCGCCAACTTTTATAAGTTCGCCTTTGTGGGGCTGACACTGGACTGGATCAAAAACGATATGCGTCAGGACCCCGCCCAGCTGGTGGAACAGCTTTCCACCCTGATTCACGGTGATGTGACCAAGGCGTTGGAAAAATGCCGCATTGATAAAAGCTGATGTACATCTTGCGTTAAGGGCCGAACCATGAAATGCACGATCTGCGAAAAACGAATGTAGGCCGCCATGGCCCCCACCATCTTCCGCTGTTTTCCCGCCCCTGTAACAAAAACTTCAAATTTTATACAAAACAGCCGCCGTGATAAAAATTTCATCACGGCGGCTGTTTTGCTGATTGTGAGCCCCGCCTCCGCTGGTTATACTATAGCTATTCCAAAAGGAACGCCCCAGGGCAATACCGCATAATTCTAAGTGCCGATGCGGCGAGCGAGGTGCGGCAGATGCCAAGCCAAAAGCGCAGATAATACTGGATGCTGCAAAGGTGAGCGCCGCCAGTGGCGGAAACAGCGAACCGAAGCAGGGGCAGCGGTCGCAGAGTGCGAGGGGCTTTTGCCCCCGAAGCACGATGCGGGTACCGCAACCCGACATTATCGAGCATTTTGGCAACGCAGATGCCGTGCCGCAGCTGCCGGAGCGGTGCTTAAGCCGCAAGGCGGGAATTGTGCGGTGTTGCCCCAGATAAACAAACCAACGCAAGGAGGCTTTTTATGTATTATTCCAGCGGTAACTATGAAGCTTTTGCCCGTCCCGAAAAACCGGAGGGCGTCGACCACAAGAGTGCCTACCTTATCGGCAGCGGCCTGGCCGCGCTGTCCGCCGCATGCTTTATGGTGCGTGACGGCCAGATGAAGGGCGAGCACATCCATGTGCTGGAAAAGGACCCCATCCCCGGTGGTGCCTGCGATGGCTACAAGTACCAGGACATCGGTTACGTTATGCGCGGCGGCCGTGAGATGGACAACCACTTCGAGTGCATGTGGGATTTGTTCCGCTCCATCCCCTCCATTGAGGATGAGAACGTCACCGTGCTGGACGAGTATTACTGGCTGAACAAGCACGATCCCAACTACAGCCTGTGCCGCGCCACCGTCAACTGCGGCGAGGATGCCCACACCGATGGCAAGTTCGGCCTGTCTGACAAGGGTGCCATGGAGATTTTGAAGCTGTTCATGACCCCGGATGAGCAGTTGTACGATAAAAAGATCACCGACTTCTTTGATGACGAAGTCCTGAACACCAACTTCTGGCTGTACTGGCGCACCATGTTCGCCTTTGAGAACTGGCACAGCGCCCTGGAGATGAAGCGCTACCTTCAGCGCTACATCCACCACATCGGCGGCCTGCCGGATTTCACCGCCCTGCGCTTTACCCGTTACAACCAGTATGAATCCATGATCCTGCCCATGGTCAAGTACCTGGAAAGCTATGGCGTGCAGTTCCATTACGGCGTCAAGGTGACCAACGTTGCCTTTGACTGCGCCAACGGCAAAAAACAGGCCACCCGCATTGATACTCTGCGCGACGGCCACGAAGAGTGTATTGACCTGACCGAGAACGACCTGGTGTTCATCACCAACGGCGGCTGTGTCGAAAACTCCACCATTGGCAGCCAGACCACCGTTGCCCCCCTCAAGTTTGATCTGAAGGAAGGCGGCGGCTGGGATCTGTGGCGCAAGATCGCCGCCCAAGACCCCAGCTTCGGCCACCCGGACAAGTTCTGCTATGACCCGGAGCTGAGCAACTGGATGAGCGCCACCATCACCACGCTGGACCAGCGCATTGTGCCCTATATCAAAAAGATCTGCAAGCGCGATCCCTTCACCGGCAAGGTCGTCACCGGCGGCATTGTCTCCGTCAAGGATTCCAGCTGGCTGCTCAGCTGGACCCTGAACCGCCAGCAGCAGTTCCGCGACCAGCCCAAGGACCAGCTCTGCGTTTGGGTGTACAGTCTGTTCAGTGATAAGCCCGGCGATTACGTCAAGAAGCCCATGCGCGAATGCACCGGCGAGGAGATCTGCCAGGAATGGCTGTACCACATTGGTGTACCAGTTGACCAGATCGAGGATCTGGCTGCCAACAGTGCCAACACCGTGCCCTGCATGATGCCGTATATCGACGCTTTCTTTATGCCGCGCGCTGCTGGCGACCGCCCGGATGTTGTGCCCGAAGGCGCTGTGAATTTCGCTTTCATCGGCCAGTTTGCCGAGACCAAGCGCGATACCATCTTTACCACCGAGTATTCCATCCGCACGGGCATGGAAGCGGTTTACACCCTGCTGAACGTTGACCGCGGCGTACCGGAGGTCTGGGGCAGCGTATATGATATCCGCGACCTGCTGGACGCCACCGTAAAACTGCGCGACGGCAAAAAGGTCACCGATATGGAGATGAACGTTGTGCAGAAACTGGCCCTGAAAGAAGCTTTGAAGAAGCTGGAGGGCACCGAGATTGAAAAACTGCTGAAAGAATACAATGTGATCTGAAGCGTATAATCATTCTTCCATAAAAAACACTGCCCCGGCGGGATATCTTGTCCCGCCGGGGCAGTGCTTTTATCATTTATTGCTCATTTTATTCCACTCTGTATGGAACGGTCTTGACCGTTCCATACAGAACATTTTATAACGCATCGCCAACTTAAAAATTATCTGTAGGGCGCTGCGCCCGCAGGCGCGTTTCGGAGGCCAACCGAACCACAGGTTCGGCTCTTAGGCCGGAGATAGGTGCCCCCACCCCGCCGCAATCTTGCCTTGCTGCATATTACAAATTTGTGATGCACTAACCCCCATTTGTAGGGGCTTATGCTCGCATCGGCCCGCATAACAGCCTTGCCAAACCTCCTACCCACACCACAACCAGCGCCCCGGCGGTTACAATCTCCCGCCGGGGCGCTGCTTTATATGATTCTATTTAACATTTGCGTTTGCAATCTATTCTGCTTACCCCAAAATTGCAAAGCTCTGTGCACCCAGCACCAGCTCATCGCCCTTCACTTCGGCTTTGCCGATCACATGCAGCACGCGGGTACCGTCTTCCAGCTTCAGGGGCAGTTCTGCTTCCTCGCGGGCGGGGTTCACCGCGCAGATCAGCTTGCCGCGCTCCCAGGCAAACGGGCGGTAGCTGCCCTTTGCCTTGGGGGCAAACCGCACATGGAACGGCGCATCGGAATCCAGATCCCGGTGGCTGTGGCGGAAGTTCAGCACTCCCTGCACGGTATGCCACAGGCTGTCAGGGTCTGCCTGCTGGGCAGCCACGGTGGGGGCGTCCGCGGCATCGTCCACCGGCAGGTACAGCTTGTCGGCTGCGGCGGTAGAAAATCCCTTGTTGGCGCTGTTATCCCACTGCATGGGGGTGCGGGAACCGGTGCGGAAATAGCCGCCCTCCTTGGTGGGCAGCGGCAGATAGCGCATGCCGATCTCATCGCCATAATACACAAACGGTGCGCCGGGCAGGGTAAACAGCATGGCATAAGCAATTTTCAACTCATCCGGGGTCAAACCGGCGGAGGGGCGGATGGTATCATGGTTGCAGGTAATCAAGCAATACAGGCCGTCCTTGCGGGTCGCCTTGTAGCTGGGCAGCCAGTCATCCAGGAACTTGTCAATACCCGTGCCGGAATCCGCACAGAAATACGCCTTGCCGATGTTATGCGGGTCAGAATCTGTTGCGCCATCATAATTGCGCATCAGCCAGCTGTAGCCATTGCCCTGCCATTCCAGCATAAAGTCCATATCAAAGCCGTTTTTCAGGGACTGGCGCGGCTGGTTCCATTCGCTCACCAGCGCGGCTTCGGGGTATTCCTTGTCCAGCATAGCGGCAATATCGCGCCAGATGGCACAGGTATACTTTTTGTGGTGGGTATCATTCTTGACCAGGCTGGATGCCATATCCACACGGAAACCATCGCAGCCCATATCCAGCCAAAAGCGCATCACATCCTTCACGGCTTCCACCGTTGCGCGCGGGCCGGGGGCGTCGGTGGGCATTTGCCACTTTTCGCGGCACTTGCCGTAACCATAGTTCAAAGCAGGCTGGCACTTGAAGAAGTTCAAGATATAAGTACCGTTGCGGTCGGTCTCGCCGCCAATGAACGGCATACCGTCACCGGCGCTAAAGCAGGAGTCCGTCCAGATATAGCGGTCGGAATACTCATTCTTTTCCGGCTTGCTGCTCTCCTTAAACCATGCGTGTTCCTCGCTGGTATGGCCGGGCACCAGGTCCAGCAGCACATGGATGCCCTTGGCATGAGCTGCTTCAAACAGCGCTTTGGCATCCGCGTTGGTGCCATAGCGGGGGGCAATCAGCTTATAATCGCGCACATCATACCCGGCGTCCTTGAACGGGGAATCAAAGCAGGGGTTGATCCAAAGGGCGTTGCACCCCAGCTCTTTGATGTAATCCAGCTTTTCGATAATCCCCTTCAGATCGCCGATGCCATCCCCGTTGGTATCATAAAAGCTTTGGGGGTAAATTTCGTAAAAAACTGCGTCTTTCAGCCATTGTTTCAAAACAATCCCTCCTATTATTTTCTGTCCCTCTGCGCGGAATCCGGCGCACCGTATGGTTCCCGCTGTACCGGGCAAAGTTCCACTTTTATCATACGGTTCCGCACGGCAGTTGTCAATCACCTTTCACAAAAACAGACGCAGATATTTTTAATTTTCTGGTGCCGGTGCACAATTTTGTCTGCTTATGGTGCATTCTGCTGCGTAACGCTGCTGTTCAGCATCCGGGCAAATTCGCGCGCAGCTGCGTTGGGAACACGGCCGCCATCCTGCACCAGCACAACATGACGGGTGGGGATTTCCTCTTTCAACTGAATGGTAAACACATCCCCCGCGGCCAGGGCGTCCTTGGCAAAATTCTGCGGCACATACCCCAGCCCCAGCCCGCTTTTGACCAGCGGCACCACCTGGTCGGTGGTAGCGGCCTCAGTATCCGGCTGCAAAACAAGATTGTTGCTTAAGTAAAACTGGTTATAGAACGCATAGGTCATCGTCTCGCTGCCCAGGCAGATCAGAGGGTATTGCTGCAGTTCTTTCAGCGCCCAGCGGCGGCCCTGCAAAAATTCAAAGTCCCTGCCGGCAATCAGAATTTCCTGAAACGGCATCAGCAGGGTACGGCGCATCGTGGATTCCAACCGGGCCGGGGTGGTGATCACACAAAGATCCACCAGCCCGCGCCCCAGCGCACGGATGGCCTGCGGGGTGGAATGGTTGGCAATGCGCAGCCGCACGCCGGGGTAACGCCGGTGGAATTCCCGCAGCTTATCCAGCAAAAACACATTCAAAGCGGTCTCGCTGGCGCTAATGGTCAGCGCGCCGCTTTCCAGCGCGGTAATGCCCGCCAGCTCGCTTTCCCCCGCCTGCAGCTGCTCCTGGGCGATTTCCACGTGGGCAAACAGCACCTCGCCCTCCGGCGTCATCGTCACGCCGCGGGTGCTGCGCACCAGCAGCTTGCAGCCCAGCTGTTCCTCCAGCCGGTTCAGGGCGCGGGTCACATTGGGCTGGCTCATGCGCAGCACATTGGCCGCGCGGGTTATACTGTGATATTTGCAGACATAGTAAAATAAGCGGTAATATTCATAGTTTACATTCACAGTTTTTCCTCTTTTCCTGCGTTTTGCCATATCAAATACAAATATTTTGTATGCGAAACATATATTTTACAAATGTGTTTTCCGACAGTATAATACAAACCGTTCCAGAAAACAAGGCATACCGGCAGGGTTCGTGCATACTCCCCCCAGGGTGTACCTGAAACGTCGAAAATTTAGGGCAATACCGCATAATTCTAAGTGCCGATACGGCGAGCGAGGTGCGGCAGATGCTAAGCCAAAAGCGCAGATAATACTGGATGTCTTATCGAGCATTTTGGCAACGCAGATGCCGTGCCGCAGCCGCCGGAGCGGTGCTTAAGCCGTAAGGCGGGAATTGTGCGGTGCTGCCTTAGAATATTTCTACAAACGCGGCCGGATTCCGCGTTAAAAATCCTTGGAATCCACAAAGGATTCCTGCGGCTTTTTGCCTCGAATCCATCGCACATTTGCGAAATCTTCGTCATTTTCTTCGTTTTCAGCTACACCAGGTAAGCAAGCGGCCCTGCCGGTATTGTCCAGGAAGGATGGCACCATGCAGTATCAGGATATGACAAAAAAAGAAATGCAGCGGGAATACCACCGTCTGTGCCAGCGCTACCATGAGTACGAACAGCAGGGCCTGCAGCTGGATCTTTCCCGCGGAAAGCCTGCGCCGGAGCAGCTGGCACTTTCGCAGCGCATGCTGGGTGAACTGAACTCCCGCAGCGTGCTGGACAGTGAGGATGGCACCGACTGCCGCAATTACGGCGGGCTGGACGGCATTCCCGAAGCAAAAGCCCTGCTGGCCGGTATGATCGGCGCGCGGCCGGAGCAGGTCATGGTGGGCGGCAACAGCAGCCTGACCATGATGTTCGATATCCTCAGCCACGCCATGCTGGACGGCCTGCTGGGCGCAGAGCCGTGGGTGCAGGTCAAGGACCGCAAGTTCCTTTGCCCCGTGCCGGGTTATGACCGCCATTTTGCCATGACGGAGCATTTCGGCTTCCAGCTAATCCCCATCCCCATGCACAATGATGGCCCCGATATGGACATGATCGAAGACCTGGTCCAGCGGGATGCTTCCATCAAAGGCATCTGGTGCGTACCCAAGTACCAGAACCCCACCGGCATTGTGTTCAGCCCCATGGTGGTGGAGCGCTTTGCCCACCTGCAACCCGCAGCGCCGGATTTCCGCATTTTCTGGGATAACGCCTACTGCGTGCATGACCTTTACCCCAACGCCCCGGCCGTCCTGCCAGACATCCTGTCCGCCTGCGCCAATGCCGGGCACCCGGATATGGTGTATGAGTTCTGCTCCACCAGCAAGGTTTCCTTCCCCGGTGCAGGCATCAGCGGCGTGGCGGCAAGTTCCGCCAACCTGATCGATCTGCGCAAAGTGTGGAAGTTTGCCACCATCGGCCCCGATAAGCTCAACCAGCTGCGCCAGGCACGTTTTTTCCGCAATGAAAGCGGCATTGAAGCCCATATGGCACGCCATGCCCGCCTGCTGCGCCCCAAGTTCGAGCAGGTCATCTCCATTTTTCGCGAGGAACTGGACGGCAGCGGCATTGCCAGCTGGACGGAACCCCGCGGCGGCTACTTCCTTTCCTTCGATACCATGCCGGGCTGCGCGGCCCGCACGGTGGAGCTTTGCCGCCGGGCCGGTGTCAAATTCACCCCCGCCGGTTCCACCTGGCCCTATGGCCGCGACCCGCAGGACAGCAACATCCGTATTGCCCCCAGCTTTGCCAGCGCCGAGGAGATCGAACCTGCGGCCCGGCTGTTTACCATCTGCGTGCGGCTTGCCACACTGGAAAAGCTGGCGGCTACCCGCTTTGCATCCGAAACCGCCCTTGGCGCGGAGCGCACCGCCTGAATTTCCGCTCCTTGGCAGTTTTTCACAAACACCGTACCTTTCCCTCACCATCAAAACCGCACAAAACCGCAAGATTTGTTTGAATTCAAGAACTTTTCCGCATTTTTTGTCATTAAATTCGGCAATTAGCTCAATTTTCAGTGTGCTTTATTGTGCATCGTGCACAGTATTTTTAATCTGTCAGAATTACGGAATATCCAAAAGGCAGAATGTGCGGCAAGGGGCTTACAAATGGCGGGGAATGGTGGTATTATGGCGGCATAAAAAACGCAGCAAGGAGGGTGCGGAAACGGAACATCGCCGTTTCCCCCTTTCTGTTTTTCTCCTTGGTGCGATTTTTATCAGATAAATTCAAAACATAAAGCCAGCCCGGCGCACAAGCTGCCCCGCTGGCCAGAGGAGGCGGAATAATGAACGAACTGACCGCCGCCTTAAAAGAGGAGCTTAACGTTGATACGGCGTTTACCCTTCCCATTTTTGGCGGCATCGACATCCCGGAATCCATCGCGGTAAGCTGGGGCATCATGGCGTTTTTGGTGATCGTTTCGATTTTGCTCACACGCAATCTCAAGGTCAATCATATCAGCAAGCGCCAGGCCATCCTGGAAACCGCTGTGGTAACCATGGATAACTTCTTCAAAGATCTGCTGGGCGAAGCCGGCAAACAGTATGTGCCGTACCTGATCACGGTTGCACTGTACATTGCCTGCTCCAACCTGATCGGCATCATTGGTCTCAAGCCCCCCACAAAGGACCTGAATGTTACCGCAGCGCTGGCTATTATGAGCATTGTGCTGATCGAATATTCCGGCATCCATGCAAAGGGCGGCAAGCGATTTGTACACAGCCTGGCGGAACCCATTGCCCTGATGACCCCCATGAACATTCTGGAAATCGCCATCCGGCCCACCAGCCTGTGCATGCGTTTGTTCGGCAACGTTCTGGGCGCATTTGTCATCATGGAACTCATCAAACTGGTGGTTCCGGTTTTTGTCCCCGCAATTTTCAGCCTGTATTTTGATTTGTTTGACGGTCTGATCCAAACCTATGTGTTTGTCTTCCTGACCTCCCTGTTCATGAAAGAAACGATGGAATGACCTGCGTTTTCTTTCCCACTTTTACATTATTATAAAAAGGAGTAATTTATTATGGCAAGTTTGGTAGCTTTGGGCGCTGGCATCGCAGCACTGACCGGCATTGGCGCCGGCATCGGCATTGGCATTGCAACCGGTAAGGCAGCGGAGGCCATCAGCCGCCAGCCGGAAGCTGAAAGCAAGATCAGCAAGAACCTGCTGCTGGGCGCCGCCCTGGCAGAAGGCACCGCCATTTTCGGCTTCGTTGTTGCCCTGCTCATCATCCTGTTCCTGGGCTGATAACGGAGGCATAAACGATGCTGACACTGAATTTGAATATTCTGTGGACGGTCGTCAACATTCTGGTTCTGTTTGTTCTGCTGCGCAAGTTTTTGTACCGTCCCGTTATGAACGTGATTGAGCAGCGCCAGAAGCAGATCGATGATGCGATCGCCGATGCAGAAGGCAAAAAGAACGACGCACAGGCTGTTTTGGCACAGGCGCAGGATAAACTGCAGAATGTGGATACCGAAGCTGCCCAGCGCCGCGAAGCCTACGAAAAGCAGGCTGAAAAAGAGAAAGAACAGCTTTTGCAGGACGCCCAGCGCCAGGCAGATGCGATTGTGGCCGAAGGCAAAGCCGCTGCCGAAGCAGAGCATGCCCGCCGCCTGCGCGATGCCAATGCTGAAACTTCCGCCCTGGCCCGCGATATGTGTGAAAAGCTGCTGGCGCGCAGCCTGACGCAGCAGGACGATGCACGCCTGCTGGATGACCTGCTGCAGAAAGCGGGGGACAGCAATGGCAAGTGAATTCAGCCGCGAGTTTTTCTCCGCCAACCGCATTGTAAAGGCCGACCTGCACTGCGCCCGCCAGCCGCGGGAACAGGACCTTGATAAGATCAAGGCCGAGCTGAAATCCCTGTACGATGCAACCGAAGTCCTGCTGGATGTCAGCGTGGATGAAAGCCTGCTTTCCGGCTATGTATTGCAGGTGGGCGACCGTGTGTTTGATAACTCCGGCCGCCATGCCCTGGACCAGATGACCGGCGACAAACCCGACCTGGCCACCCTGAAGACCCGCGTGGAGGACTACAAGCCCGCCGCCAACACCGCCGAGGGAGGCACGGTTGTGTCCGCTGCCGACGGCATTGTTACCGTTGAAGGCATGGACCGCGCCGTGTACGGCGAGATCGTCACCTTTGAAAACGGTGCCAAGGGCATGGTGGAAAGTGTTGAGTCTTCCCACCTGGGCATTATGCTGTTTGATGGTGCCGAATCCGTCGGCGTGGGCACCCTGGTGACCCGTACCGGCAAACGCGCCGGTATCCCCGTCGGCGAAGCTTTCCTGGGCCGCGTCATCAACCCGCTGGGCGAGCCCATCGACGGCAAGGGTGCCATCGAAGCCGTTGGTTACAACCCCATCGAGAAGCAGGCCCCCGGCATTCTGGAGCGCCAGAGCGTGGACACCCCGCTGCACACTGGCATTCTGTCCATCGACTCGATGTTCCCCATCGGCCGTGGCCAGCGTGAGTTGATCATCGGCGACCGCCAGACCGGCAAGACCTCCATCGCCACCGATACCATCCTGAACCAGAAAGATACCGGCGTGCTCTGCATCTACGTTGCCATCGGGCAGAAGGCTTCCTCCATTGCCCGTGTGGCCGAGGACCTGAAAAAGCATGGCGCTATGGGCTACACCACCATTGTGGCCGCCACCGCCAGCGACAGCGCCCCCCTGCAGTACATTGCCCCGTATGCCGGCACCGCACTGGCCGAATATTTTATGGCCCAGGGCAAGAGCGTGCTGATCGTCTATGACGACCTTTCCAAGCACGCCGTGGCATACCGTGCCATTTCCCTGCTGCTGCGCCGCTCCCCCGGCCGTGAGGCTTACCCCGGCGACGTTTTCTACCTGCATTCCCGTCTGCTGGAACGTTCCTGCCGTATGCGGGACGACCTGGGCGGCGGTTCCATCACCGCACTGCCCATTGTTGAAACCCAGGCAGGCGATGTTTCCGCCTACATTCCCACCAACGTTATTTCCATCACCGATGGCCAGATCTTCCTGGAGACCGCACTGTTCAACGCAGGCAACCGCCCGGCTGTCAACGTTGGCTTGTCGGTTTCCCGTGTCGGCGGCGCTGCCCAGACCAAGGCCATGAAAAAGGCCAACGCCAACCTGCGTATCGAGCTGGCCCAGTACAAGGATATGGAATCCTTCTCGCAGTTCAGCTCTGACCTGGACGCTGAGACCCGCCGGCAGCTGGAACACGGCAAGGCTTTGATGGAACTGCTGAAACAGCCGCTGTACCAGCCCAAATCCGACGCCGAGCAGGTCGTTTTGCTGACCCTCGCCGCCCACGGCGTGCTCGACGAGATCAAAACCGGCGAGCTGCGCCAGAAAACCTCCGCATTTGTGCGTCAGTTCCGTACGGACCCGTCCGGCGTGATGGACGAGATCCAGGCTTCCGGTAAGCTCAGCCCCGAACAGGTGCAGACCATCCTGAACGCCTGGAACGCATTTGCGGGAGGCGATGCCCATGCCATCCACTAAGCTGCTCAAGGAGCGTATTGAGAGCATTCAGGACACCATGAAGATCACCAATGCCATGTACCTGATCTCCTCCTCCAAGCTGCGCAAGGCACGCAAAAATTACCAGGCGGTTTCGCCTTACTTTGAGCGCATGCAGATGACGATGACCCGCGTGCTGCCCCACCTGCCGGAAGAACCGGTCCACCCGTTCTTCCACACCCGCAACCCGGAATCTCCGCGCCGCGCCTATCTGGTGCTGACGGCGGACAAAGGCATGGCCGGTGCGTACAACCAGAACCTGCTCAAGTTTCTGAAATCGCACTGCGGCGATGACCCCAAGGCCCGCTTTTATGTGGTGGGTCAGACCGGCTACCGCGCCCTGCTGCACAAGGACCCCCGCCTGGTGGAAGATTTTCTGTACAGCGGTCAGGCCCCCACATTGCAGCGTGCGCGTGACATCACGGCGGACATGATCGATACGTTCAAGGCGGATGAGGTGGATGAGGTTTACCTCATCTACACCAAGATCCAGAACGCCCTGACCGCTGAACCGGTCATGCTGCAGCTGCTGCCGCTGGAACGCTCCCACTTTGCGCCGCTGCCGCCCACACTGGGCGATCCCCATGGCGAGGTTGAGCTGTTCCCCGATGCGTGGTCGGTGTTCAAGCAGATGGCCCCCATCTACATGCACGGCATGATCTTCGGTGCCATGACCGAGAGCTATTGCGCCGAGCAGAGCGCCCGCATGACCGCCATGGATTCCGCCACCAAGAGCGCCACCGATATGATTCACGCGCTCCAGCTGGAGTATAACCGCACCCGCCAGGGTGCAATCACCCAGGAGATCACCGAGATCATCGGCGGTGCTTCTGCTGTGCAAACCAGCGACTATTAAACTTTTTGCACTGTATCCCCTATCGGGATACAATGTTCAAACATTTATCTACTTCTGAAATTAAGGAAGAGGCTATCGTATGACACAGGGAACAATTATTCGTGTAGCAGGCCCCGTGGTGGACGTTCAGTTCACCGAGGGCAAGCTGCCTGCCCTGCAGGAAGCGCTGACAGTGACCGCTGAGGGCACCGAGCGCACGATGGAAGTAACGCAGCATGTGAACGAAACCACCGTTCGCTGCATTATGCTTTCTGCCAGCGAGGGTCTTGGCAAGGGGATGACCGTGAACGCACTGGGCCACGGCCTGACTGCCCCGGTGGGCGAAGCCACCCTGGGCCGCATGTTTGACCCCCTGGGCCGCCCCATTGACGGCAAAGGCCCCATGGCCGCAGACGTCCCTACCTGGCCCATCCATCGCAAGGCCCCCGGCTTTGAGGACCAGAAACCTGCAACCGAAATTCTGGAAACCGGCATCAAGGTCATTGACCTGCTGGCACCGTATGCCAAGGGCGGCAAGATCGGCCTGTTTGGCGGCGCCGGTGTTGGCAAAACCGTGCTGATCCAGGAACTGATCCACAACGTAGCCACCGAGCACGGCGGCTACTCCATCTTTACCGGCGTTGGCGAGCGCAGCCGTGAGGGCTGTGACCTTTGGGGCGAAATGAACGCTTCCGGCGTTCTGAACAAGACCGCCCTGATCTTCGGCCAGATGAACGAACCGCCGGGAGCCCGTATGCGCGTTGCCGAAACCGGCCTGACCATGGCAGAATACTTCCGCGAGGAAAGCCACAAGGACGTGCTGCTGTTTATTGACAACATCTTCCGTTTTGTGCAGGCCGGCTCCGAAGTTTCCGCCCTGATGGGCCGTATGCCCTCCGCCGTTGGTTACCAGCCCACGCTGGCCAACGAGCTGGGTGCCCTGCAGGAGCGTATCACTTCCACCCGTGATGGGTCCATCACCTCGGTTCAGGCCGTTTATGTGCCTGCCGACGACCTGACCGACCCCGCCCCGGCCACCACCTTTGCCCACCTGGATGCCACTACCGTTCTGTCCCGTAAGATCGTGGAACAGGGTATCTACCCCGCCGTGGATCCGCTGGATTCCACCAGCCGCATCCTGGAAGCAGACATTGTGGGCGAGGAGCATTATCGCGTGGCCCGCAAGGTACAGGCTACCTTGCAGCGCTACCAGGAACTGCAGGACATTATCGCCATCCTTGGCATGGACGAACTGGACGACAACGATAAGCTGACCGTTGCCCGCGCCCGCAAAATCCAGAAATTCCTGTCCCAGCCGTTCTTCGTTGCCGAGAACTTTACCGGCCTGCCGGGCAAATATGTGCCCCTGGCCGAAACTGTCAAGGGCTTTGCCGCCATCGTGGACGGTCAGGTCGATGATCTGCCCGAATGGGCGTTCTTCAACGTGGGCACGCTGGACGATGCTCGCAAGAAGGCTGCCGAAAAGGGCGGTGTGGCCTGATGGAAAAGTTCGTTCTGAACATCACGGCCAGCAGCGGCGAGTTTTTCCAGGGCGAGTGCGAAAGCCTGACCCTGCCCACCGCTGACGGCCAGTACGGCGTACAGGCCGGACACAGCCCGGTGCTGGTTGCCCTGGAAATGGGCATCATGCAGTTCACCGTGAACGGCGAAACCCGCAACGTACTGGTGGGCGATGGCATTGCCGAAGTGACCCCCGCTTACGTTGTGCTGCTGGTCGACAGCGCCGAGCGCCCGGAGGATATCGATAAGAACCGTGCCGAGGCCGCCCGCATCCGCGCCGAGGAACGCTTGCAGCACAAGCAGAGCATGCACGAGTATTACCAGAGCAAGATTGCCCTGAACCGTGCCATGCAGCGCCTGCAGGCTACTGCAAAATACAACCGCTGATTACCTTCCAACAAAGTTGCCACCCGTTCTGTGCAGGGCATCCCTGCGCAGAGCGGGTGGCTTTGTTTTATCCTGTATCTGCTTTTCGTCTTAATTTGTCTTACTTGTTATAGTAATTTTATGCCAAAATTAAGATTCAGTCTTTTTCTTGTTGACAAAGCAGCCCAAACTGTGTACAATCAGCAGTAAGGGAATGTCTTTCCCCCTCCCGGCCCATACTATGGTGTAGATACGCCATAACCATGTCCGGCAAACAGCAGCGGAACACGCTGCTTTACCGTCATAATTAAAGGAGGGAACCTTTTTATGGTTACCAAAATCAGCAATAATGATCTTTCCCAGGCCAAAGTACAGGGCGTGGCCATTCTGGATTTTTCTGCAACCTGGTGCGGTCCCTGCCAGATGCTTGCCCCGGTCCTGCATGAGCTTGCCGATGAAGTTGGCAGCAAAGCCGCATTTTACAGCATTGATGTGGACGAAAACCGCCAGCTTGCCACCGAATACGGCATTTCCAGCATCCCCTGCCTGGTCGTACTGAAAAACGGCCAGGAATCCGCCCGCAGCGTCGGTTTCCTGCCCAAGCAGGCTTTGCAGGATATGTTGGATAAGTATATTTGAGAGATACGCACGGCCTAAAAAGGAGCAGTTCCCCTTCAGCGCAGCGGGCGCACATTGTGCACCCCTACGGGTGGGGTGCACCATAAATATTGCCGCACATTATAAAATGCACTGTAGGGAACAGTCTTGACCGTTCTGGCACCACAAAACATCTGCTCAAACCAACCTCGCCGCTCCCTTTCCCCACCTCCAATTCCTAATTCCACATTACCTCCTCACTCCTAACTCCTAACTAAAAAACGCCATGCTTTCTTCGGAAAGCATGGCGTTTTTCTTATTTCACTTTTTCCTCAATTGCGCAGGCATCATAGGGTTTCAGCTCCATGCTGCCCAAAACGTTTTTGCCGCTCAACAGGTCTGCACCGGATTCCACCTGCACCTTAACTGCGCTCTGGGTGGTGTTGATGTAGAAATGGTAGCGCGCGTTCTCGCTTTCGCGGCAGTGGTATTCCACACCCTGCGGCAGGTCACGCAGGTGCACCTTGGCATCGGCCAAAGCTGCACGCAGCACAGCGGCGTTGCCGGCATCATCCAGGCGCGCACCGATGTAATAAGCGTGCCCCTTGCCGAACACATGGTGGGTCACAGCCGCATGGCCGGAATAGAAATCCTGTCCATACACAGCCACCACCTCGGTACCCTCGGCAGGCTGCAACAGTTCGCAGTAATCCTTGATGCTGCTCTGCTGGCTGCTCTTGACCCAGATGGCACGGTTGCCCTCGCCGGGGTACAGGGTATCCAGTTCGCTTGCGGTCACGCCAAACACTTCGCGCAGGCCGTCACCGGGGAACCCGCCCAGCCAACACAGGGTGCTTTCATCCACATAGCCCAGCAGATAGGTGGCCACAACGGTGCCGCCGTTTTCCACATATTCGCGGATCTTTTGTGCAAAACCAGGCTTGGTCATAAACAGCATGGGCAGCACCACCAGCTTATAGCGGTTCAGGTCTGCATCCACGCCCACAACGTCGGTTTCCACACCGCAGTGGTTCAGCTGGGCGTACAGCTGGCAGCAGGTTTCGCGCAGATTCTTCTGCTTGATCTGCATGCCCCAGGCGTCATCCAGCGCCCAACGGTTGTCCCAGTCAAAGATCATGGCCGTGTCCGCTTTGGGCAGGCTGCCGCACACCGGGGTCAGGGCGGCCAGGGCTTCGTTGGTGGCGGTCACTTCGTTGAACACGCGGGTATCATCGCGGCCATCGTGGTCCACAACCGCGCCGTGGAACTGCTCAGAGCCGCCGCGGCCCTTGCGCCACTGGAAGTACTGCACGCCGTCCGCACCACAGGCCACTGTCTGGATAGCGCTCATCCGGTTCACGCCGGGGCGCTTGAGCTTATTATACTCGTGCCAGTTCACCAGGCTGGGGGTGCTTTCCATCAGCAGGAACGGCTTGTCCGGCTTGCAGCCGCGGATCAGCGCATGATCAAACGCCGTCATGCCCGCCGTCACGGTGGTGCTGCGGTCGGGGCGCCCCCAATGGGGGTAACTGTCCCAGCAGACAAAATCCAGCTCTCTTTGCAGCTTGTGGTAGTCCAATCCGGGGAAGTACTCCATCAGGTTCGTGGTAATGGGCACATTGGGGGTCCGCTTGCGCAGGATCGCCGTTTCGCTGTGTACATAGTCCATCATGTTCCAGGTGGTAAAGCGCCGCCAATCCAGCTTCAGGCCGTTCAGGCTCTGCTCCCCGTTATCAAACGGCGGCTCCACCTCGTCAAAGCTGTCGTAGTGGTGGCTCCAGAAGCTAGTCCACCAGGCATGGTTCAGGGCATCAATGGTATGATACTTTTCTTTCAGCCAGCCGCGGAAGCGCTCTTGGCACAGCGGGCAGTAGCATTCGCCGCCCAGCTCATTGGAAATGTGCCACAAGATCAGGCCGGGGTGGTCGCCCACAGCGTCGATCAGGTGGTTCAGCAGCTCCTCTACCTTCTGGCGGTAGATGGGGCTGGTCAGGCAGTGGTTGTGGCGCATGCCCTGGTGGTCCCGTACACCGTTGGACTGCACGCGCAGCACTTCGGGGTATTTGCGTGCCAGCCAGTTGGGCTTTGCACCAGTGGGCGTTGCCAGCTCGGTATAAATGCCCTGGTCATACAGTCGATCCATGATCTCGCGCAGCCAAGTAAAGTTATATTCCCCCTCGCGCGGCTCATATGCTGCCCAGGCAAACACACCCAGCGTAACGCTGTTCATTCCGGCCTTTTTCATCATGCGGATGTCCGCTTCAAGAATATCCGGGCGGTCCAGCCATTGATCCGGGTTATAATCGCCGCCGCACAGCATCACAGGGGCTTTGGTGATAAAGTTCATCGTGGATTCCCTTTCCTCTACACTGTAAAACATAAAACAAAAATTAGGAATCGGAAACCCGAAAGACGGAACTGGCGGTCTGCACCGAAATTCCTCATTCCTGATTTCCAATTCCTAATTATAGTAGATTCTGCAACTATTGTGCCATGTGCAGTTGATGCAAAGGTTTAGCCCTTTGCTGCACCGGAGGTAATGCCCTCAACATAGAACTTCTGCATGATGACAAACAGGATGGAGATGGGGATAGCCACCAAAACACCGCCTGCGCAGAAACGGGAGAAGTAGCTGTTGACCAAAGCCTTTTGCAGCATGTTGTACAGGCCGATTGCCACCGTCCAGTCCGTCGAAACGCCGGAGTTCAGGATCATCTTTGCCACAACAAAGTCGGTCCACGGCGTCAGGAAGGAGTTGATAATGGTGTACACCAGGATCGGGCGGGACATCGGGATGACGATCTGGAAGAAGATGCGCGCTTCCGAAGCGCCGTCCAGCTTGGCGGCCTCACGCAGTGCCACAGGCACCGTATCAAAAAAGCCCTTACAGATCAGGTAGCCCAGGCCGGAAGAGCCCGCGTATACCATGATCAGACCGGCGTAAGAGTTGGTCAGGTTCATGTACTTCAAAACAAAGTACACAGCGATCATGGCCAGAACGCCGGGGAACAGGTTGACGGTAACGGACAAGTTCTGCAGCAGCTTGCGGCCCTTGAAGCGGCAGCAGCTTATGGCGTAAGCCACCATCAACACAAAGCAGGTGGAGATCACACAGTTAAAGCATGCCACAACCAGGGTGTTCATGAACCAGCGCGGGAACTGTGCAACAGAGTCCGGCTGTGTCATAATGCTGACGTAGTTCCACATGGTAAAGTTTTCCGGCACAAAGCGGGTAAAGTTGATGCCCTTATCGGTGGAGAACGAGGTCAGCAACAGCCAGGCGATGGGTACCAGCCAGATAAAAGCCAGCAGCGCCAGAACCAGATGGCGGATGACGGAGAAGATGCCTTTTTTCACTTTGCCCTGCTTGAGCTGCTTTTGCACAGCGGCAGAGGGTACAGCAGTGGTACTCAAGAGAACGTCGCCTCCTTCTTATTGATAAAGTGGAAGCATACAACCGTAAACACGGCGCACACAATGAACACCATAATGCCCAGCACGGCAGCCATCTTGTAGTTGTAGTAATCCTGCGTCAAGCGGAACAGCCAGGTAACCAGCAGGTCAACTTCCTTTGCGTTGGACTGTGCAAGGGCCTGATTCTGGGTTACAAACACGCCCTGCGTGAGCAGGTAAATGACGTTGAAGTTGTTGACGTTCTTGACGAAATCCGTTACCAGAGAGGGACCCTGCACGCTGAGCAGGTAGGGCAGCTTGATGCGGAAGAACATCTGCACCGGGTTGGCGCCGTCAATGCGGGCGGCCTCGATCATGTCAGCGGGAATGTTCATCAGCACGCCGGTAGCGATCAGCATCTGGTACGGCACGCCGATCCAGATATTGATCATGATGATGGTGAACATGGCCCAGCCCGGCTGGGTCAGGAACGGAATGTAAGAAAGGCCCTTGTCTACCAGACCAATGTTCTGCAAAAAGCCCGTCACACCGGCATTGCGCATCATGGTGTTGAAAATGCCGTTGTTGGAGAAGAAGTTACGCACCAGAAGCAGCGTAACGAACTGCGGCACCGCAATGGTCACCATGAACAGGGTACGCCAGAACTTGGGGAACTTTGTCTTTTTGTCGTTGATGAACATTGCCATCAAAATGCCGCCAAAGAAGTTGGTAAAGGTGGCAAAGAATGCCCAAACCAACGTCCAGGTTAAAACCTTGGCAAAGGAATAACCAAACGTGGAGGTCATTCCGCCGCCGCCAAACAAGGTAAAGAAGTTGTTCAGCCCAACCCAGGTAAACAGTTCATTGGGCGGCATGTGCTGCTGGTCATAGTTGGTGAACGCAACGGCGATCAGGATGAACAGCGGCACAATGGTGAACACCACAACGCCCAGAACCGGCAGGGTGAGCAGGGTCACATAGAACTTTTCGTTCAGGTAAACGTTGATGTCCTGCACAAAGTTGTTGGTCTTTTTGCCAGCTTCACGGATCTTCTGCAGCTGATAGTTGGAAGATACCACCATCATGGCCGCCGCGATCAGTGCCGCGATCACGATAAAGGAGATCATGCTCATCAGCAGGATCTCAAACGAATTATCGTAATCGTTTACAACGTTTTTCATCGTGGCAACATCGAACACCATCTCCATTTTTACGGTGCCAAGGGTGCCGAACTTTGCCAGGTTGGGTACGCCAAAGAATGCCAGGAAATACAGCGCAAAGCCCTGTACAAATGTGACCAGAAGCGCCTTCATCAGCTGGCCGTGGCCAATGTAGCCCAGACCCCATACAAAGAAGGACAGTTTGGTAAAGATATCGCCGTGCACAAAGTCATGACCAAATTTCTGCAAAAAATTGGGTTCCTTGGGTTCCGTATGCAGGGCCGCAGCAGCGGATTTTGCCACAGGAATCTCTCCTTTCCAACGCGGTTACGCCAAGCGGCCCACACGTGCCCGGCAACCGTTCCGGACCGTTTGTGGGCCGTTGTTTTAGTGTATCAATGCAGCTTTTCTCGTTTTAACAATTACTGGGTAACCGGTGCGGTGATGCCGGCAACAGCATCTTCAATCAGGGTCTGGGGATCCTTGCCATCGGGGTTGCCGTTGACACAGATCTGGCCGAGGGTTTCAGCAGAAGCCCAGTAGTTGCCGCCGACGCGCTGCAGGTTAGCGTACTCAGACTGAGCAACAACAGCGGTCAGAGCCGGAGAAGAAGCGGCTGCCAGAGCATTGGTGTTGGAGGGGCCCTGTGCACGCTTCTGGAAGCGGAGGGTCTCGTTCTCTTCGTTGGTAACGTAATCAGCCAGCAGCATGGCAGCACCAACGTTAGAGCTGTGGGGGTTGACACCGATCAGTTTGAAGCCGGAGAAGGAAGCCATCTGGACCTGCTCACCGTTCAGGGTGTAGGTGGGCAGCTTGCAGGCGGCGTAGTTGTCGCCCCAAACTTCAGCAGCGTCGTTTGCACGCCAGGTACCGTTAACGCCGGCAACCAGGGTGCCGTCCTTCAGCTTGCCGGTGAACTCTTCGTCCTTCAGGGCAATGAAGCCGGGGTTCTTGCAGATATCAATGACAGCCTGGGTAACATCAGCGCCCGGTGCTTCGTTCCAGTTGCAGACGGTGTTCACGCCGTCATCAGCCAGGCTCAGGTTCAGGCCAGCGCCAGCATAGAAGCTGTACAGGTACCAGCCGTTGGCAACGTCCATGGAAACCTTCTTGCCGGCGGCGGCTGCCTTTTCCAGCATGGTATCCAGGCTCTTAACGTCGTCCTCGGTGAAGAAGGACTTATCATAGAACATGAAGTAGCCGTTATCAGCGGTCAGGGGGTAAGCATACAGCTTGCCGTTCAGGGTTGCAGCGTCAACAGAAGCTGCAGTGTTGCGGCTCTTGATGTCGTCAGCGTTCAGCTGAACTTCCTGCAGGGCGCCTGCCTGAACCAGCTCGTTCAGCTGGTCATCAGCAAATGCGTAAACGTCAGCAGCGGCGGTGGGGTCGGTCAGGACGGTATCCTTTGCCTCAGACTCGGACTGAGTGCCGAGGTTGATGGTGATGGTGCCGCCGTAATTGCCGTATTCTTTGATAAAGTTATCAGCGATGGTGCGCAGCAGTTCCTGGTCTTCCTCGGCGCCCCACATGGTCAGGGTAACGTCGTTGGCGAAAGCAGCGGCTGCAGCCTGCTGCAGAACGTCACCATCGTCAGCTGCGGTGCTGTCGGTGGAGGCGGCTTCGCTGGAAGCTGCAGTGCTGGTAGACTCTGCAGCGGAAGAGGCAGTTGCGGTGTTGCCGCATGCTGCCAGGGACAGTGCCATCAAGGCAGCTGTTGCAAGTGCGAGTTGCTTTTTCATAATCATTCTCCTTCATCTGCTATATCACAAGCTTCTCAAGGTTGCGCATCATCGTTGCGCAGCTTTGTTTCACAACTTAAGGATACACAATTCTATTTTCAGTGTCAATGTTCATAATCAACATGTTTTGCCATGTTTTCTTGTGCATTTTTCACAGCCTGTTACACTTTTGTAACAATGTCGAATTTTGTATGCGCAACGTAGCGCAACTTTAGTACAGGCTTTTTAACAACAATCAGCCTTTCCTGGTGCACATACTGTGCGCACAGGAAAGGCTGTATCAATCATCATATTTTACAATATTGGTAATATTGTCTATTTTGTGGACTCGCGCAATATCACCTGATATCCCTGCATCTGGCGCAATGCGATTTGCTTGCCCGCCAAAATATCCAGCAGCATCCGGCACGCCGTGGCGCCCAGGCGCTCGCCGTCAAACTGAGCGGCCGAGATCTGCGGGTTTGAGCTGGTCAACAGCTCACTATCATAAAAGCTGGCCAGTTTCACCTGTTCCGGTACCTTGATGTGCCGGGCGCGCAGCTCCTGCAGCACCGCGACCGCCATGCTGTCGTCCGCGCAGAGCAGGCATTCGGGCTTTTGCTCCAGCGCACCTTCCAATGCATCGATCCGCTGTTCGCTGGTTTCAATGCCCGTCCAAATCAATTTCTGGTCCACCTGCACCCCACAGTCGGAAAATCCGCGCAGGTAGCCGCGCAGCCGGTCCGCGTTGACGGTATAGTCGGTGCAGCCGCCCATATAGGCAATGCGGCGCATGCCCAGCTGCAGCAGCAGGCGGGTCATCTCGGCAGACGCTCCTACCTGGTCGTTATCCACCTGGGGCACCTTATCGTCATCCACGCGGCCAATGGCCACAAAAGGCACATTGTGGCGCTGCAAAGTCTGCACACATTCATCGTGCAGCATCGTACGGGACAAAATCACGCCATCCACCTTGTAGGATTCCAGCTGGCGTTCCAGCTGGCCTACATCGGTTTCTCCCGCATAGCACAGCAGCAGGTCATACCCGCGCTGGGCCGCCATGTTCCACACACCGCCCATGCACTTGCGCAGGAACGGCAAGTCCAGCCGCATAAAATGCTTGGGGATCACCAGCGCAAGGTTGTTGGTTGGGCCCTGCTGCGCAGTGCGCAGCGGCGCAGCGGCATCCTGGCGGCCCTTGCCGATATAATCGAACACACGCGCGCGGGTAGCCTCGCTCACGCGCCCCTTGCCGGATATTGCGCGGGATACCGTTGTTTTTGATATATCCAATGCCTCCGCCACTTCCGCGATGGTCACTTCATCACGCTTACCCGCCATTCAGCACCCTCCTTTTCCCATGTTGCGCAGGCATTGCGCACTAATAACAGCATATGTGTTTGTTGTACATTTGTCAATCTGCAAACAGCACAAAAAAAGCCTGCCAGATTTGGCAGGCTTGCCGCGCAGTACAGCCGTTCCAAGCATAGGCGGATGGCCGCTGCCCGGAATCTCTCCCGAAATTTTTCGTGTATTAAAAATTCTGTTGAGAGCATAGGGGCGCACATTGTGCGCCCGCCGTCTTGACATAGCAACGCACATTTATGTCATACACATGGCAAACGTCCGTTGGTGAACACTGTTCACCCTTACGGAGCATCTTTGTTTTCCTGACGTTTTCGATAGGTGTTGTGCTGCTTAGGCAATACCGCATAATTCTAAGTGCCGATACGGCGAGCGAGGTGCGGCAGATGCCAAGCCAAAAGCGCAGATAA
>ENA-UEPH01000802-UEPH01000802.1-human-gut-metagenome-genome-assembly--contig:-NODE-802-length-34747-cov-20.673954_pt1 | contig 34747 bp, 29 predicted proteins | sample MGYA00242891_ERZ507898 | MGnify/ENA primary metagenome ERZ507898 (study PRJEB26167, sample SAMN06115411) | human gut metagenome | host: Homo sapiens | place: China:Guizhou | collected 2014-10-15...
GGTTACACGACGCTGGAACGCACCGGCGTGCGCCCGTCGCTCGACGTCAACGGCATCTGGGGCGGCTACACGGGCGAAGGCACCAAGACGGTGATCCCCGCGAAAGCCTCGGCCAAGATTTCGATGCGCCTGGTCCCGAATCAGGACTACCGCAAGATTTCGGAGCTCTTCGAAAAGCATTTCAACGCCATTGCGCCCAAGAGCGTGAAAGTGACGGTGAAGGCGCTCCACGGCGGCATGCCCTACGTCTCCCCGACCGATATGCCGGCCTACAAGGCGGCTGAAAAGGCCGTCGAGGCGACCTTCGGCAAGAAGCCCCTGCCCTTCTATTCGGGCGGTTCGATTCCGATCATCAGTGGGTTCGAGTCGATTCTGGGCATCAAGTCGCTGCTGATCGGATTCGGGCTGGCCGAGGACGCCATCCACTCGCCGAACGAGAGTTACGGACTCGAACAGTTCGACAAGGGCGTGGAGACCATTCCGCTGTTTTACAAGTATTTCGCCGAAAGCTGACAGCCGATGTACGACGAACTGCTGGAATTTGCCGTGGGGATGGCCCGGGAGGCCGGGAAGATACAGCTCGCCTATTTCCGGGGCGACGAACTCGCCGTGCGGACCAAATCCAACGTCTACGACGTGGTGACGCGCGCCGATAAGGAGAGCGAAGAACTGATCGCCGGGATGATCGCGGAGCGCTATCCCGACCACGCCATTCTGGGCGAGGAGGGCGGCAGCCGCGGCTGTGCGGAGAGCGACTGGCGCTGGGTGGTCGATCCGTTGGACGGCACGACCAATTACAGTCAGGGACTGCCCGTTTTCGCGGTCTCGATCGCCCTGCAACACAAGGGCGAAACGGTCGTGGGCGTGGTCTATGCCCCGTATTTGGGAGAGTTGTTCACCGCCGTAAAGGGCGGCGGAGCGCATCTGCAATACGCTTCGCGGGAGCCCGAACGCATTCACGTTGGGGAGAAACGGACGCTCGCCACATCGGTGATCGCCACGGGGTTTCCCTACGACAAGGACGTGAATCCGGACAACAACAGCGACAACGTTGCCCGGATCATCCCCTACGTGCGGGATGTCCGGCGGCTGGGAGCGGCAGCCTACGACATCAGCTGCGTCGCCGCGGGACTGCTGGACGGCTATTGGGAGCTGGCGCTCCACGAATGGGACATCTGCGCCGCCGAACTGATTCTGCGGGAGGCCGGAGGCGTCGTCTGCGAACTCCGCCGCGACCGCGGCATCTCGATCGTAGCGGGCAATGCCGCAATCGTGGAGGAGATTCGGAAATACGTCAGGTAACCGATTGAAAAACAGCTTCGTTTCCAAAAAATCGACAGGGCGGGTATAAATTCCCGCCCTCTTTTTGCCGGTATTCGTAAAATATTTTACTATTTTTATCCCGGACAAAACGAAAAAAACAGATGTGCGGAATTGTAGGATATGTCGGCCGGCGTGACGCCTGCCCGATTCTGGTGAAGGGTCTGCATCGCCTCGAATACCGGGGTTACGACAGCGCGGGCATCGCGCTGGTCAATGCGACGGGGGCCCTTCACGTTTTCAAATGCAAAGGCAAGGTCTCGGACCTGGAACACTTCCTCGAAGGCAAGGACCTCGGCGGAACCATCGGCATCGCCCACACGCGCTGGGCCACGCACGGGGTTCCGAACGACGCCAACGCCCATCCCCACTACTCCGAATCGGAGCAGATCGCCCTGATACACAACGGCATCATCGAAAACTACCGCGTACTGAAAGACGCGCTCGTCGAGAACGGCTACACGTTCCGCAGCAGCACCGATTCGGAAGTGCTGGTGAATCTGATCGAATACGTCCGCCGGACGAACGGCTGCACGCTGTTCGAAGCCGTGCAGCAGGCGCTCCGTCAGGTGGTCGGGGCCTATGCCATCGCCGTCGTCGAGAAGGGAAACACCGACCGGATCATCGCCGCACGGCAGAGCAGTCCGATGGTCGTGGGCATCGGCGAGGGCGAGTATTTCCTCTCGTCCGACGCCGCGTCGATCATCGAATACACGCAGGATTTCGTCTATGTGGGCGACGGGGAGATCGCCGTGATCGAACGCGACAAACCCCTGAAAGTCGTGACGCTGGACAACCACGAGGGGAAGATCGACATCCGCAAGCTCCAGCTCTCCATCTCGCAGCTCGAAAAGGGCGGCTATCCCCATTTCATGCTCAAGGAGATTTACGAACAGCCCTCGACGCTCGTGGACTGCGTCCGCGGGCGCATCAACCCCGACACGTGCGAGGTGAAGCTCTCGGGAGTGATCGACCACCGCGACAAATTCCTCGCCGCCCGGCGCATCATCTTCGTGGCGTGCGGCACCTCGTGGCACGCCTCGCTGATCGGCGAACACCTCATCGAGTCGATCTGCCGCATCCCGGTCGAGGTGGAATACGCCTCGGAGTTCCGCTACCGCAACCCCATCATCCGCGAGGACGACATCGTGATCGCCGTGTCGCAGTCGGGAGAGACGGCCGACACGCTGGCCGCCGTGGAGCTGGCCCGCAAGGCCGGGGCTTTCGTCTTCGGCATCTGCAATGTCGTGGGATCGTCCATCGCCCGGGCGACGGATTCGGGGGCCTATATCCATGTAGGTCCCGAAATCGGCGTCGCCTCGACGAAGGCTTTCACCGGGCAGGTGACTGTGATGGCGATGCTGGCGCTGGCCGTGGGCCGCGAAAAAAGAACCGTTTCGGACGCATATTACCACGAAGTTGCGAGCGCCCTGCTCCACCTGCCCGAAACATTGGAGGAGGTGTTGAAGGTCGCGCCGCAGGTCGCCGACCTGGCGAAGATATTCACCTACGCCCACAATTTCATCTACCTGGGCCGCGGATACAACTACCCTACGGCATTGGAGGGTGCCTTGAAACTCAAAGAGATCTCCTACATTCACGCCGAGGGCTACCCCGCCGCTGAGATGAAGCACGGCCCCATCGCGCTGATCGACGCCGAAATGCCTACCGTAGCCATCGCCACGCCGGATCACACCTACGAAAAAACCGCGTCGAACATCGAGGAGATTCGGGCCCGGGGCGGCAAGATCATCGCCGTCGTCGCCCGCGCCGACCAGCAGGTGCGCCGTTCGGCGGATTACGTGATCGAGGTTCCGGTCATCGCCGAATGTCTCATGCCGGTCGTGGTGTCGGTGCCGTTGCAACTGCTGGCCTACTACATTGCGGTTTACAAGGGCCGCAACGTCGATCAGCCCCGCAACCTCGCCAAATCGGTGACCGTGGAGTAGCCTCGCGGCCTGATCCATGAAGAGGCTGTCTAACAAGTTTTTTTAACCCTCTGAGAATTGCATATTCGGAAATGTTCTCGAATAGCAGTACGAATAAAAAGGGGCTGTCTAACAAGTCTTAGACAGCCCCTTTTATATTCTTTCATCATTAAAATCTGTCTATTGTTTATCGATCTTCTATTTTGACATCGAAAGTAGTAAGATCCGAGGCTCGGGAGTCCCTGCGTTTGTGATGCTTAAAATTATATGGTAATCAAATAAGAGGCCTGTTTTATGATTAAAGTCGACAATGGCTTTGTTTCAGTTGATTATGTGGTAAATATCACTGGTAACGAGTGAGGTTGCTTGTTTTGACAAGAGTCTTTTATCATGCGGGAACCCTAAAAATCCACGGCTCTTTCCTCCATAGGCCCATCCCTTGGAAGTCGAGGGGAGGGGACTCATTGTGAGGTTTGTATGATTGTCCCCTAATCAGCCCCCCTTTTCTTCCACTATTTTATAATATAAAATTATATTATTTTTTTGTAAAATATAAAATAGTTTTTATATTTGCGATAACTCAAAGTTAAATGGTCAAAGAAAATGAGAAAATCTTTCTGTTTGACATTCTATGCGCTAATGCTCGCTCTCGCCAATCTTCATGCCCAAGAAACGCCGCGACTCAATCCCGATCTTCTCGCAATGATTGAAGCATCGGGTAACTTTGCACCAATGTTTCCATTCCAGCCGACCCACAATGCGCCGGAGAATATCACAAATGTCGGAACTTGGACCGCTGTGGGCCGGAGTGTGGGGCCGAAGGGTTTCATAGCTCCGGCCGGAGAATTTTTCGTCGACGAAACCGGTCGGCCCATTCGCTTTATCGGCACTAACATAGGTATGACGGGATGCTTCCCCGACCATGCCTCCGCAGATAAATTGGCCGAGGAACTCACCCGTTACGGAATAAACATCGTGCGTATGCACTATGTCAGCCACAGAACGCCAAAAGAAGGCTATCCGGTTTTCGACTCTTTTATTGAACCGGTGCAGTTAGAACGTTTTGACTATCTCTTTGCGAAGCTGAAAGAGAAAGGTATCTACGTCTATTTCCAGTTGAATATTGCAAGAAAGTTCGGATGGTTGAACGGATTTGTGAATGCGAACCTGCTTCCTTATTATAAAAATGGCATTGATAACGTCAATGAGAGGATGATCGAACTTCAGAAAAGATTCCACAGCGAGATCCTCAATCATGTAAACCCCTATACCGACATTGCCTATAAGGATGATGCATCGATCGGCATGATGGAGCTTGCCAACGAAAATTCGATCGTCTATTCGTGGTTCTCTCCCAAACATAAGTTCACGGCTCTCATCGAGCCATACAAGAGCGAAATGATCGAGAAGTGGAACGGCTGGCTTCTCGATAAGTACGGCGATACGGAGACTTTGAAAAAAGCATGGGCAGAAGGAACCGAAGCCGATGTGGCTCAAATTCTGCCCAGGTCGAAGAGTCTCAAGAAAGGAAATGTCGATTGGCCCTACAAGTATAATTGGTCTCTGTTTCCGCAGCGCGCAAATGATTTCACCGAGTTTTTGGCACTATTGGAGTCCGGATATTTCACGGGGCTGTACGACAATATGAAGGCGAATCTGAAAATCCGGCAGCCGGTGACCGGTACGCAGCTGGGATACGGATTCAACCGAGTTCAGGCCGCAATGGATTATTGCGATATTCACGGTTCGTAAAGGCTTTCGAAAGTGTATTTGATGCCCGCGAAGTTTGAAATGTGCCCATCGACGGCCTTGAGCAGTTCGAGCATCGGCAGGAACGCACCGTTGAAGGCGGGAATGTGGTAATAATAGAAAGGCAGTCCGGGTGCGGCCGAAGCGATGGCTTCGCAATATTTGACCAGCTCCTCAATACGGCCGATCTTCGGGAACGGAGGAGCCATGGCGCCGATACCCCAGGCCCCGATTTCGGCGGCATGGGCGGCAAGTTTCGCGCTCTCCCGCAGGCAACAGCTGCCCACGTGCACGATCACCTTGAACCTGGTGGGCACCGAGGCGATCCACTTTTCGGCCAACGCCATCCGTTCTTCGGCGGTGAGCATGTAACCCTCGCCTGACGAACCGTTGATGAACACACCCTTCAATCCGTTTTCAGCCAGCATGGTGGCATAAGCCGGAATGGGTTCCAGATTGATGTCTCCATTGGCCAGCATCGGGGTAAAGGGAGCGTCGATAAGTCCTTTGATCTTTTCCATAACATAATAGTTGTATATAACTTAGGTATTTCAGACAGATCTTGTCACAAATCTATGGAATGTTTTTATTAACACAAAATATTTTTTTAATCTAATAAATTAAAAAAAAAGATTTTTTTTAATAACAGCAACATACACACTCTATACATAATTATATAATTGACTTACAATGTTATATTGCTAATTTCATAATACTAAAAGCCACAATATAATTATTACATATTCTTGATATATAAGCCCGTAATTAAGCCTAAAAACAAAACTTCTCACATAAATTACTGGGATATAAAAATGATTTTATTTGTTTATATGGATTTTTGTCTTACATTTGCTCTTGCAAACAGATCCTATTCATGTTGGAAAAATTTAGAACGGAAACCGCCAGCCGTAGCGTCAGGGGAACGATTCGCGGTAGTATCCTGCGCCATGTGATGCGCCACGGAAATTTCATGATGACCGAGATCGCTGAAGCGACAGGCTACAGCCTCACAACCATTGCCAAATACGTTGCCGAACTCCGGTCGGACGGCATGATCGCCGAACTGGAACGGGTGAACTTGCACACAAAAGGCCGCAAGGCGATCCTCTACGGCGTCAACCCCGACTCCTACTACTTTCTGGGTGTCGACATGAAAACCTTCGAACTGAACATTGCGCTAATAAACTTCATCGGTGAGGTCGTGCGCATCGAGCGGCATACCGATTTCCGGTTCGAGAACACGCACGACGTGCTGGACGAGCTCTGCAACCGCGTGCAGCGGTTCATCGACACACTGGAGGGCATCGATCCGGAAAAGATCGCAGGCGCAAACCTCAATCTCTCGGGTCGTGTGGATAGCTGCACGGGCACAAGTGCCAGCGTCTTCAACTTCGAGGAGCTCCACGACACACCGCTCGCAGACTTCCTGAAAGAAAAACTGGGGCTGAAAATATTCATCGAGAACGACACCAAGGCGATGGCCTACGGCGAATACATGTCCGGGAAGAACAAACAGTATGAAAACCTGCTCTACGTCAACATCGGATGGGGTCTCGGGCTGGGCATCGTCATCGATGGCAAGGTCTATTACGGCAAAGACGGCTACTCAGGTGAATTCGGCCACGTTCACATGTACAACAACAACATTCTGTGCCATTGCGGCAAAAAGGGATGTATCGAGACCGAGGTCTCGGGCCGTGCCATCCACCGCAAATTGATCGAACGCATCAACAACGGCGAATCGTCGGTCCTCTCGCACAAGGTGAAGAAAGGGGCCGTCATCACGACGAACGACATTATCGAAGCGGCCGAGTGCGAAGATCCACTCTGCATCGAACTGATCAGCCAAACCGGCACGGAACTGGGCCATCAACTGGCGGGGCTGATCAACCTATTCAACCCCGAAATTATCATCATCGGCGGTAACCTGGCGCAGGCCGAACCTTACCATTTTCTCCAGCCCGTCGAACTGGCCATACGCAAATACTCGCTCAAGCTGATGAGCCAGAATGTCTCGGTCGTCACCTCCTCGCTAGGAACCGACGCAGGCGTCATCGGCGCCAGCCTGATCGCCCGCAGCAAGCTGTTCGGAAGCATCTGAGCGTACTGTTGATATCCTGATCGACACACACCGTCCGACCATCGGGAATGAACTGTACCTAAGCAGTAAGGAGATTTGTAGCGTCTTTAGCATCTCGAAACGCTCCTTGCGGAATTACCCGAGACAACCGCCAAATTCCTTACACTACTCTTGGCGGCAAGATTCTTTATCCGCAGTTTTTTGCTTTACAAACTGCTAGAACAACACTATATGAAAGCGCAGCGCTGATGCGACCTGTAAAGGGGGTACGGATGGCTTTGACGATATCGCGGCGCAGTTCCTTGAACGCGGCGCTGTCGCGGGTGATGATCTTTTCGGTCATGCTACAAGCCTTTTATCAGGTTCTTTTCCAACAGTTGTCGAATATCGTCGTCCTGGAACAATACTTCATTTCCCAAGGCCGTATAGGGGATGATGCCGGCAGAGCGATAGTATTGCAAAGCTCGTTTGGGATGCTCAAAGCCTTGCAGACCTCCTCGGCGGTAAGCCACCGAACAGTTATCGGTTGGGCGGAGAGAGAACGGAGGGGTGACGCTGATGCCCGCCATAAATCGGCAAATAGAGAGATAAAATCCTATTTGCTTTTTTATCAGATATTTTTAATATTTGTATAGAGATGTTGACAGGATGAACCTCGATGTAAGTTTATTCGAAACTTACGTTTCTAAATCATTACCTCATAAAAAACAACGCCGTAACTTATTCGGTTACAGCATTGCTTTGTAAATCCCCGGAACCTGAAAAGGATGTCCCGGATTCTTTGCTGCGGAAACCGACTTTACATCATTTCGTCGTAGGCGTACTGCACGGTGCGGTTCAGAATAGCGATGAACGGCTGCGTACGGCGGAACTCCTCGACGGTGCGCTCCAGCAGGTCCGGAGCAAGCAGGTACTCTTCGGTGATCGGCCGTTCGAGGTAAAAATCCTTCAATTTCAACATCTCGGCGTATTCGCTGTCGGCGGGAAATCCCGTCGGTATGCGTTTGAGCTTGTTGCCTTCGTAGAGCCGGAATCCCCGGGCCTTGCCGACGGCCGCCTCGATCTCCTCACCGTTATCGAGAATCTCCTCCCGCACCGATCGCAGCACCGTCGGTTCGGGGCAGTAAAGACCCGCCGAAAGCAGGTTGCACCCCACCAGCGAATCGGCGCAGGGCTCGATGTGGAAATAGTATCCCGCGAAGCCCGATTTCTTGCCCTTCGGGGCGATGTAGGCTCCGATATGGGTCTTGTAAGGCGACTTGTCGTTCGAAAAGCGCGTGTCGCGGGCGATCCGGTAGGTGCAGTCCTGCGGACGCAGGCCCCGCACCGTGGGATCGAACGACGAGATGCCCTCGATCAACTGTCCGGTGAAATCCGCGAACCGCCCTTTCACCCGGGTCCATTCGGCGCGGTGGGCGTCGAACCACTCCCGGGTGTTGTCGTCGTGCAGGCGGCGGAAGAAGTCGATGACCTCTTTCATCTTACCATGCGAAAAGCGGATAGTCGGCCATCAGGGCGTTCACATCCTTGCGGACGGCGGCGATATTCGCCTCGTTCTCCGGATCGTGCAGCACGCGGTCGATCAGCTCGACGATATAGTCCATCTTGTCCTCCTTCAGACCGCGGGTCGTGATGGCCGGGGTGCCGAAGCGCAGACCCGAGGTCTGGAACGGCGAGCGGCTGTCGAACGGCACCATGTTCTTGTTGGTGGTGATGTCGGCGGCCACGAGGCATTTCTCGGCCAGCTTGCCCGTCAGTTCGGGGAATTTCGTCCGCAGATCGACCAGCATCAGGTGGTTGTCCGTACCGCCCGATACGATCTTGTAACCGCGCTTCACGAAAGCGGCGGCCATCGCGGCGGCGTTCTTCTGCACCTGAGTCTGATACTCCTTGTAGGCAGGCTCCAGCGCCTCGCCGAAAGCCACGGCCTTGGCGGCGATGACGTGCTCCAGCGGACCGCCCTGGATGCCCGGGAAGACGGCCGAATTGAGTATCTGCGACATCATCTTCACGGCGCCCTTCGGCGTGGTCTGCCCCCAGGGATTCTCGAAATCCTTGCCCATCAGGATAATGCCGCCGCGGGGTCCGCGCAGGGTCTTGTGGGTCGTCGAGGTGACGATATGGGCGTATTTCACGGGGTTGTCCAGCAGCCCGGCGGCGATCAGTCCGGCCGTGTGGGCCATGTCCACCATCAGCAGGGCCCCCACCTTGTCGGCGATCTCGCGCATGCGCTTGTAGTCCCATTCGCGCGAATAGGCCGAGGCGCCGCCGACGATCAGTTTGGGTTTGCACTCCAGGGCTTTACGCTCCATAGCGTCGTAGTCGATCGTGCCGGTCTTCTCGTCGAGCTGGTAGCCTACCGCCCGGAAGTATTTGCCCGACATGTTGACCGGCGAACCGTGCGAGAGGTGTCCTCCGTGCGCGAGGTCCAGCCCCATGAAGGTGTCGCCCGGCTGCATGCAGGCGAAGAAAACGGCCATGTTGGCCTGCGCGCCCGAGTGGGGCTGCACGTTGGCGTATTCCGCGCCGTAGAGCTTGCAGATGCGCTCGATGGCCAGCGACTCGACCTTGTCCACGACCTCGCAGCCTCCGTAGTAGCGGGCGCCGGGATAGCCTTCGGCGTATTTGTTGGTCAAAACCGAGCCCATGGCCTCCATCACCTGGTCGCTGACGAAGTTCTCCGAGGCGATCAGCTCGATGCCGTGCATCTGGCGGCTGCGCTCGGCGGCAATCAAATCGAAAATCTGGGAATCTCTTTTCATTATCGTTAGGGATTTTGTGAAATGCTTTTACAGCGGGTAAAGATAAGCAAAAATGCCGAAAATGGGTTCGTCGAAAAACGGTTTAAGATATTTTTCCTATATTTGACCGGGCAAAACCAGGTCTTGGATAGGCTGCGGCTCGGCAAAACCGCAAACGAAGTTTGCATTTGCCCTCGGCTTGTGCTATCTTTGGCTTCGCCTTAGATAGGCTGCGGCTCGGAAATGCTCAAATAAATTTGGCATTCCTCTCGCCTTGCACTATCTTTGTGCCGCAAAATTGGCAGATATTACCTTAAAAAGTATAAGCATTATGAAATTACTGGATGGAAAAGTGGCCGTTGTGACTGGCGCCGCACGCGGCATCGGCAAGGCCATCGCACTCGAATTCGCCAAAGAGGGTGCCGACGTGGCGTTCACCGACCTCGTGATCGACGAGAACGGCAAAGCCACCGAGGCCGAGATCGCCGCATTGGGCGTAAAGGCCAAGGGATACGCCTCGAACGCCGCGAATTTCGAAGAGACGCATCAGGTCATCGACCAGATCGTGAAGGATTTCGGACGCATCGACATCCTCGTCAACAACGCCGGAATCACGAAGGACGGCCTGATGATGCGCATGTCCGAGGCTCAGTGGGATGCCGTGCTGACCGTGAACCTCAAATCGGCGTTCAACTTCATCCACGCCGTAACGCCCGTCATGGCGCGGCAGAAAGGCGGCTCGATCATCAACATGTCGTCGGTGGTGGGTGTCAGCGGCAACGCCGGCCAGTGCAACTACTCGGCGTCGAAGGCCGGCATGATCGGATTGGCTAAATCCATTGCGAAGGAGATGGGCCCGCGAGGTATCCGTGCCAACGCCATCGCCCCCGGCTTCATCATGACCGAAATGACCGCCAAGCTGCCCGACGAGGTGAAAGAGGGCTGGTACAAGCAGATTCCGCTGCGCCGCGGCGGCACGCCCGAGGACGTTGCCAAGGTGGCGTTGTTCCTCGCTTCGGATCTTTCGTCGTATGTCAGCGGTCAGGTCATCCACTGCTGCGGCGCGATGAACTGCTAAGAAGCTGAGAGAAGCGAAAAGAAAGGATGCCGCAGGGCATCTTCTGAAAACAAAAGTGTCCGTTCAAGTAAACTTGTCGGGCACTTTTGTTTATTCCGCAGGAAGCCTTCTTTTCGTGTCCGAAGCGCCGCCGACAATCACGGCACGAAAACGGAGCGTGTGCCGTAATTGTCGCAACTTGCATTTTTTTGTTATCTTTGACGCCGTAACGACGCTTTTTGCAGTTGGATGGTTCTGTCGGACCGGATGCAATTCAGTTTTGCATTTTACTATATTTGTAATTATGAAACGACTCGTAACCTTGATCGCGGCCCTGGCCGTATTCCAGACATACGCCCAAAGAATTGAGGCGACGCTCCCCAGCCCCGACGCCAAGGCGATCGGCATGGGCGGCTTGATGATGACCACCCTTTCGGGCTCGCACGCCATCTACAACAACTCGGCGATGGCGGTTTTTTCGCGCATGCCGTCGCAGATTTCGTCGTCCTACTACGGGCAGGAAGATATAGACTATTACGCCGTGTCGGGCTTCTGCCGCTTCGACAACGTCAATCTCGCGCAGATCGGCTGGCGCCAGTATCTCCGCGAACACGGCAACAACGACATGGCCGTCGATCTGGGCTATTCGCGCCGCATGGGCGACAACTGGGCTCTGGGCATCGTGGCGCGTTACATGCACCTGAAACGCCCGGAGATTTCGGCCGACGCCCTGGCCGTGGATCTCAGTGCCGCCTACCAGCTGCCGCTGGAGAACGTCGGCAGCTACTCGACGCTGCGCGCAGGTGCCAAGCTGGGCAATCTGGGCGGATACGTCCACGATACGGACTACACGCTGCCGATGGATTTCACCGTCGGGGCGGCCCTCGACACGTTCCTCACCGATGCGCATGAAATCACCGTCGGTACCGACCTGGGATACTATTTCTCGCCGTCGTCGGTCCGCGGATTCCAAATGTCGGTGGGTGCCGAATACAACCTGATGCAACTGGTCCAACTGCGCACGGGTTACCACTACGGCGAGCGGCGCGACTACTATCCGAGCTACTGGACCGTCGGCGCCGGCGTGCGCATCCTCCACTTGCGGCTGGACTTCGCCTATCTCTTCGCCAAGAAGCACACGCTCCTGCGCAATACGTACAGCATCAGTTTCGGACTAGATTTCTAAGATATTCCAGAATCCCTTCGCAGCCGTCCTCCAGCATGTCGAGCACCAGCTCGAAACCCTCGTGTCCCTCGTAATAGGGGTCGGGAACATAGGTGCGGTCGGGATGGCGGCGGCAGAACTCCGTCATGCGGAATATCTTGCGGGCGGCCTCGGGGGAGGGCGCCATGCGATACAGCGTTTCGTAATTCATGTCGTCCATTCCGACGATCATGTCGAAGCGGTCGAAATCCGCTTCGCTCACCTGCCGCGCACGGTGCGTCAGCGCATAGCCGCGGCGTGAAGCCGCGCTCCGCATGCGCGGATCGGGCAGTTCGCCCCGGTGGCCTCCGTAGGTGCCCGCCGAGTCAATCGTGAAACGGTCGGCGACTCCCCGCTTCTCCACGAGGTCGTGCATGATGCCGTCGGCGGCCGGAGAGCGGCAGATATTGCCCAAACAGACGAATAAGATTCTTGTTTTCGGTTCCATGCCGTAAAGATAGCGAATTTTTCGGAACGCGAATTGCAGGACCCGGGGATATGGAGAAGAAAATGACAGAACGGATCGGAGAATACCGCCGCATGGACTGGGCCGTGTTCTATATGCGGTTGTTCACGGGCGCCATGATGCTGTTTCACAACATCGGCAAAATACAGAACTACAACGAAATAATCGGATCATATCCGGCACTGCTTCATATCGAGCCCGCCGCCGTGTTCGTCATCGTGACGGTTGTCGAAGTGCTGCTGGCCGTGCTTATCATCATGGGGCTGTGGGTGCGTCCTGCGGCATTTCTGATGGCGGCGGGCATTCTCCTGATGTTCGTCTGGGGCGGATTCGGAGCCGGGGAACAGGAGTTCGTATGGCTCGGCGTCTATGTTTTCCTGATCATCTCGGGAGGCGGATTTTACGGATTCGACACCGCCATAGCCGCTGCCGGTAGAAAAAAGTGACCAATCGGACAATAAATAGGAGGGCCGACATTCCCGATGTTCGGAGAAATGTCGTATCTTTGACACGATTTGTTTTCGTTAGAAACCGCAAAAACAGAACGTAATGAAGATGAAAGTGATCGTGATGCTGGCGGCTTTCGCGCTGACCGCATCGGCCGCCGCGGCGCAGGAACTGCCCCGCAAGGTGCAGAACGTCGAGGTGCTCGACCTGGACGGGAAACCGGCCAAACTGCCCCATTTCGGCGAAAAGAACCTGATGATATTCTATGTGGATCCCGACCGCCACAAACAGAACGAGGATTTCACCATCGAACTGGAAAAGAACGGACGCGCGTCGGGCGAAAACATCTACGGCTTCGGGGTGATGAACCTCAAGGACGCCCCGATGGTACCCAACGGCATGGCCCGCAGCATGGCCAAGAAACGCACGGCCTCGAACGGCGCCACGGTGCTGGCCGATCAGGACCGCATCCTGAGCAAGGCTTGGGGGCTGGGCGACTGCAACAACCAGTTCGTGCTGATGATCGTATCGAAGGAGGGCGAACTGGTGTTCGTGCGCAAGGGCATCCTCTCCGACGCGGACAAGGAGGCTTTCTACCAGACCGTCGAGAAGTACAAATAGATCTCGATGGTGCGCAGAATCGTTGTCCTGATCCTCGTGCTCTCAGGTTCGCTCCTCACGGGGCGGGCCCAGGAGGGCACCCGTGTTGCAGACGGCGACACGCTGCACTACACCTACACCCCGCTGCCGCAGGAGGCTCCCCGAAAGAAACCTTTCCTGCGCCGCGTAGTCGATTACTTCGGAGAATCGACCACCGACAAGACCTTCGAAAAGAAGATCGACTTCACCTTCGCCGGAGGCCCCAGTTATTCGAAGAACACGAGCTTCGGCATCGGCCTGCTGGCGGCGGGACTGTTCCGCCTCGACCGTACGGATTCGATCACGGCGCCGTCGGACATTTCGATCTTCGCCAACGTTTCGGTGTCGGGGTTCTATGCGCTGGGCGTGACGGGAAACACCATTTTCTCGCACAACAAACGCCGTCTGAACTATACGGTGATGTTCGCCTCGGCGCCCCGCAGTTTCTGGGGCATCGGCTATGATGCGGGGCGCCACAATCCCGAAAGCAGCTATTCCGAAAAACGCTATCTGGTCGAAGGGCGCTATCTGCACGAGTTCCTGCCCCATACCTATGTCGGCGGACTGGTGAGTTTCGAACACACGCGGGGTCTGAAATTCTCCAAGCAGGAGTATCTGCACGGAGAAAAGCTGCATTATACGGCGACGGGCATCGGAGCGATCCTCGAATACGATTCGCGCGACTTTATTCCCAATCCGTTCCGGGGTCTCTACGTGAGTTTTCAGGAGACGCTTTTCCCGAAGGGGCTCGGAAACTGCGGCAAAACGCTGTGGCGCACGACTTTCACGGCCGATGCCTACCAGCGGGTGTGGAAAGACGGCATCCTCGCCGCCGACCTCTACGCGGTGTTCAACACCGACGGCACGCCGTGGCCGATGCTCGCCCGGCTGGGCGGCAGCCAGCGGATGCGCGGCTATTACCAGGGCCGCTATACGGACAACGACATGATCACCTTGCAGATCGAACTGCGCCAGCGGATCTGGCGGCGGATCGGATGCGCGGTCTGGGGCGGTGCGGGCAACGTGTTTCCGTCGCTCGGCGAGTTCGACTGGTCGCAGACGCTCCCCAACTACGGAATCGGCTTCCGGTGGGAGCTCAAAAAAAGAGTTAACGTTCGCCTCGATTACGGATTCGGCAAGAAGACAAGCGGATTCCTGCTGAGCATCAACGAGGCTTTTTAGAGCTATTTGGCTTATGAGTGCTGATACGAACCGGAAAAACAGACGGCAAACGGTCAAGACCCGCAGCCGCTTCACGACGCTGCTGACCGTCTATTTCTTCGTGGCGCTGATCATTCCCAACTGCGTGCTGGCCAACACCGAACCCTATTCGGTGTGGACCGTCGAGGCGCTGATCCTCATGCCGCTGGGATTCTACATGATGTGGAGCGTGGCCCTGCGCCGTTCGGGCGTGATGATCTGGCTGGCGTTCCCGTTCATCTTCTTCTGCGCCTTCCAGATCGTGCTGTTATACCTCTTCGGCAACTCGATCATCGCCACCGACATGTTCACCAACCTCCTGACGACCAATCCGGGCGAGGCGGGCGAACTGCTGGGCAACATCTACCCTTCGGTGGTGCTGGTATGCGTGATCTACCTGCCGCTGCTGTGGCTCGCGGCGCGCGAGATCGGTCACAAACGCTACATCACACGCACGGCGCGCATGAATATCGGACTGACCGGTGCGGCGCTCTTCGCGCTGGGACTGCTGGCCCTGTGGCCCGCCTACCATGTGAGCGAGGACCGGCACGTGCTGCGCGACGAAATCTTCCCCCTGAACGTTCTCTACAACCTCGGACTGAGCGGCTCGGAATTCCGCAAGTCGTTCAACTACGAAAAGACCTCCGCCGGATTCAGCTACGAAGCCGAGCGCACGGCCGAAGTCCCCGGACGCGAGGTCTATGTATATATTATAGGTGAAGCCTCGCGGGCCATGAACTGGCAGCTCTACGGCTACGGGCGCGAGACCAATCCCCTGCTGTCGCAGGAAGAGGGGCTGGTGGTGTTCCGCGACGTGCTGACCCAGAGCAACACCACGCACAAGAGCGTGCCGCTGATCCTTTCGTCGGTGGCCACCGACGAACACAACGAACTGTATCGCCGCAAGGGACTTCCGGCGCTGTTCAACGAGGCGGGCTTCGACACGTGGTTCATCTCCAACCAGTCGCGGCAGGGCGCCATGATCGACCACCTGGCTCACGACGCCAAGCACCTGATCTACATTCGTTCGCCGCGCCACGACACGCAGCTGCTCGACGAGATGCGCAAGGCAATCGAAAAAAGCACCTCCCGGAAACTTTTCTTCATCCTCCACTGCTACGGGTCGCATTTCAGCTATCACCAGCGTTATCCGCGGGAGTTCGCATATTTCCAGCCCGACAACGACGTGGCGATCGCCAAACAGCACCGGCCGATGCTGGTCAACGCCTATGACAATTCGGTCCGCTATACGGATTACGTGCTGTCGAAGATCATCGACTACCTCGGGTCGCTCGAAAACACCTCCTCGGCGCTGCTCTATTGCGCCGACCACGGAGAAGACCTGATCGACGACCACCGGGAGCGCTTCCTTCACGCCTCGCCCACCACTACGGCCTATCAGCTCTACGTGGCGTCGCTGGCGTGGTTCTCGGAGAGCTACCGGGAACGCTTCCCCGAAAAGGTCGCTGCCGCCGAGGCCAATGCGACGGCTCCGGCCACGACGCACGCATTGTTTCACACTATGGCCGACATGGCTTCGATCCGGGGGCGGTTCCTCATGACGAAGGTGTCGCTCGTGAGTCCCGATTTCGACCGCACGGCCCCGCGCCGCTATCTGAACGACCACAACGAAGCGGTACCCTACCGCAAGACGGGACTCCGGCCCGAAGATATGGAGGTGTTCCGGCGTTACGGAATCGAACTGAACTGAAAACAATAAAGGCTGTCCTTGCGGACAGCCTTTATTGCGAAATTCGGGTTCGAATTATTTCGCAGCCTCTACGGAAACCTTGCGGAACTCCTTCATCAGCTTCGAAAGCTCCAGGGCCGATTTGCGTGCGCGGGTGCCGGCAGCCTTGTTGTTCTTCTCGACCTGAGCAGCTGCGTTGGCTGCAAATACCTCGAACTCTGCGTTGATTTTTGCTACTAATTCTTTCATGGTTTTATTTGTTAATTGGGTTTGTTATCAACGCAAAGATATAAAAATATTCTAAACTCCATCTCCCGGGACACGAAAAAACAGCGTTTTTTCATTAAAAAAGTCCGTTTTACGGGGGTGACGGTACGTTTTTTGCCCTCGTCCGTGGGTAAAACATCCCCTTCTATGGATAAATTCTACCTTACAGCCGGCCTCTTTGCAGCGCTCCTCGCGGGCTGCGGAAAACATGCTTCTCGGCAGGAGATGCCTCCCCTGCGGGTCGAGGTGGCCGAGGCCGTCGTGGACTCCGTTCCCAACCGGATGAGTTTCATCGGCTACCTTGCGAGCAATTTCGACGCCGTGATCCAGCCGCGCGTGAACGGCTACCTGTCGTCGAAGCGTTACAGCAACGGCATGCCCGTCAAACGGGGGCAGCTGCTGTTCACCATCGACCCCGACCAGCTTTCGACCTCGATGCTGGCGGCCGAAGCGCAGCTGGAATCGGCTCGGGCGCAGGCCATCGAAGCGCGCAACAACTACGACCGTGCGGTGCCGCTGGCAAAGATCAATGCCATCAGTCAGGCGCAGCTGGACCAGTACACCGCGCAGTGGAAGGCCGCCGAAGCCTCGGTACGCGCAGCCGAGCAGACGCTCAGCAGCGCCCGGATGAACGTCGGCTATGCCGAACTGCACTCCCCGATCAACGGCATCGTCGAACACACGGCGGCGCACGTGGGCGACTACGTGGGTCCCGGCACGCAGTTCAGCGTGCTGACGACCGTGTCGAACATCGACACGGTGACCGTGGACGTGGCGATCCCGATGTCGCAATACCTGCGCTATGCCGGCAACCGGACCTCGATCTACGACAACGAGGGGCTGCTCTCGGACATCCGCCTCGTGCTGGCCGACGGCACGCAGTATCCCCACGAGGGACGCTACGATTATACGCGCAAGGACGTGTCGAGCACCACGGGGACGCTGGTGCTGGTGGTGATGTTCCCCAATCCCGACGAGGCGCTGAAGCCCGGGCAGTTCGCCCGCGTGGAGGCCAACGTGGGCCCCGTGCGGCCGCGTGTCGTCGTACCCCAGCAGGGCGTGAGCCAGGCCCAGGACCTCAGTTCGGTGTGGGTAGTCGCGGCCGACAGCACGGCGCACTACCGCCGCGTCATCCCGGGCGACACCTACGGCGCGCTGTGGTGCATCGACGAGGGGCTGGAACCGGGCGAACGGATCGTGGTCGCCGGGCAGCAGAAGCTGCGCAACGGCGCGAAAGTGATTCCCGAAAAGAGATAGCCCTATGGAGAAATTTTTCATCTCGCGTCCGATCTTCGCCATCTCGCTGGCCATCGTCATCGTGCTCGTGGGGCTGATCTCGATCACGCAGCTGCCGATCGAACAGTATCCCGACATCACGCCCCCGGTCGTGGAGGTCTCGGCGACCTACGACGGCGCCGATGCCGAGACGGTGAACAACGCCGTGGCGACGCCCGTGGCCCAGGCCGTGATGGGTGTCAGCGACATGCTCTACATGCAGGCCACCTCGGCCAACGACGGGTCGATGACCTTGCAGGTCACGTTCGACATCGGCTCCGATCCCGATCTGGACGCCATCTTCACTCAGAACAACGTCTCGTCGGCCACGGCCGAACTCCCGGCGACGGTCACCCGGCAGGGTGTCACCACGCGCAAGACCATGACGGGATTCCTGATGGTCTACTCGCTCCACAGCGACGGCCGCTACGACGGGGAGTTCCTCTCGAACTACGCCTACATCAACCTGCAAAACGAACTGCTGAAGATCGACGGCGTGGGCAAGGTCTCGATCATGGGCGCCGGAGAGTATGCCATGCGCATCTGGCTGCGGCCCGACGTGCTGAAATACTACGGCATCGCCGTGGACGAGGTGACGGCGGCCATCGAACAGCAGGGAGGCATCTACCCCGCCGGGCAGTTCGGGGCCGAACCGGCTCCCGACGGCGTGGCCTACACCTATACGGTGACCATGCCGCCGCAGATCTCCACCGCCGAAGAGTTCGCCGACATCGTCGTGCGCACGACCTCCTCGGGCGAGCAGATCCGTCTGGGCGACATCGCCGAGGTGTCGCTCGGAAGCCAGACCTACGGCGTCAGTTCGTCCTACGAGAGCGATCCGACGGCCATGATCGTCATCTACCAGCAGCCGGGCAGCAACGCCGTGGCCGTCGGCGGCAAGATCAAAGCCGCGATGGAACGGCTCGCGGAGCGTTTTCCCGACGGCATCGAAGCCGCCACGATCGTCGATACCACGACGAGCATCGACGCCGGCGTGAGGGACATCTTCCGCACGCTCATCATCGCGCTCCTGCTCGTCATCTTCATCATCTATCTCTTCTTGCAGGACTGGCGGGCGACCGTGATTCCGCTGGTGGCGATACCCGTGTCGCTCGTCGGCGCCTTCGCGCTGTTTCCCCTGCTCGGATTCTCGATCAACATCATCTCGCTGCTGGGGCTCGTGCTGGCCATCGGACTGGTCGTGGACGACGCCATCGTGGTCGTCGAGGCTGCGCAGGTGAATATCGAACGGGGCATGAAACCCCGTGCGGCGGCGCTGGAAGCCATGCGCAACGTGGCTTCGCCGATCGTCGCCACAACCGTCGTGCTGCTGGCCGTCTTCGTCCCCGTGTCGTTCACGGGCGGCATCACGGGACGGCTGTTTCAGCAATTCTCGGTCACCATCGCCGTGTCAGTGGTCATCTCGGCGTTCAATGCCCTGACCCTCTCCCCGGCGCTCTGCGCCCTGCTCCTCCGCCACCGGGAACCGTCGCAGAAAGGCTTCTTCGCGGTTTTCAACCGCTGGTTCGCCCGGCAGATGGACCGCTATACGGCCTTCACTCCGACGCTGATGCGCCACGTCGCCCGCACGGGGCTGTTCGTGGCCGTGGTCCTGGGGACGATCTTCGTGGTGTGGCGCAAACTGCCCGCGGGATTCCTCCCCGAAGAGGATCAGGGTTATGTGATGGTGATGGTCTCGACGCCCGAAGCCTCGTCGCTGCAAGTGACCCGAAAGGCCATGACCGACGCCGATGCCGTGATCCGCTCGCTTCCCGAGGTCGCTTCCACGTCGTTCGCCGCAGGGTTCAACATGATGGCCGGCATCGCCTCGACCTCGAGCGGCATCATTTTCGTCAAACTCGTCGACTACTCCGACCGCAAGCTTTCGGCCATGCAGATCGCACAAAAGCTCACCGACGAACTTTACGTGGCGGTCGCCGGGGCCGAATGCTATGCCTTCATCCCGCCCTCGATTCCGGGGCTGGGCGTCACGTCGGGCGTCTCGGTCGAGGTGCAGGACCTCGAGGGGCGCGGCACGGCCTACCTGCTGGAAAACGCCGAACGGCTGATGGACTCGCTGCGCAAAAGCCCCTCCGTCGCCTCGGTCACCACGCAGTTCGACGCCGGGGTGCCCCAGCGGCGGCTGCGCATCGACAAACAGCAGGCGCTGGCCGCGGGCGTGGACCTCGGAACGTTGTACGGCGAGCTGACCACCCTCTTGGGCGGCACCTACATCAACAATTTCACGCGCTTCGGCAAGCTCTATCAGACCTACGTGCAGGCCGCGCCCGACTACCGCCTCGACCGGCGTTCGCTGGACAGCTACTATGTCACCTCGGCATCGGGCGAAAGCGTCCCCGTGGCGTCGCTCGTCGAGGTGGCCGACACCGTGGGCGTGGAGTACGTCTCGCAATTCAACCTCTACCGCTCCGTATCGCTCACCGTCACCCCCGCCGCACGGGCTTCGACGACGACCGTCATGCAGGAGATCACGGCGACGGCCGCTGCCGTGCTGCCCGACGACATCGGCACGGCATGGAGCGGCACCTCGTATCAGGAGGCCAATGCCTCGAAGACCGGCGGACTGGTCTATGCGCTGGCGCTCGTGTTCGTGTTCCTCGCACTGGCGGCCCTGTACGAATCGTGGGGACTGCCGCTGGCGATTCTGATGAGCGTCCCGGTGGCGGTGCTCGGCGCCGTGCTGTTCGTCGGCGGCACGCACCTGATGAATGCGCTCTATGTCAACGACATCTACATGCAAATTTCGCTCGTCATGCTGATCGGACTGGCGGCCAAGAACGCCATTCTGGTCGTCGAATACGCCGACCGGCTGTTCCGCGAGCAGGGCGCGTCGCTGATGGATGCGGCCATCGGGGCCGCGAAACTCCGCGTGAGGCCGATCATCATGACCGCCTTCGCCTTCATCCTGGGCGTCATGCCGCTCGTCTTTGCCAGCGGCGTCTACGCCACAGCCCGCAACATCATGGGCGTGGCCCTCGTGGGCGGCATGCTGTTCGCCACCCTGCTGGGCATCTTCGTCTACCCTGCGTTGTACTATTTCGTCGGGAAGATCGGCCGCTTCGAACAGCGCCGCGAACGTCAAAAAACGGAGGAAGCACAATGAAAACGAAATTTACGATCACCGCCGCCGTCGTGATGCTGGCCGCCTGCACCCCGAAATTCTATCCGCCGCAGGTCGCCACGCCCGAAAACTATCTCTACGGCGAGGGGTTCTCGCAGGACACGACGGGCGTGGGCGAACGCTGGTGGGAACTTTTCGGCGACACGACGCTCAACGCCTTCGTCGAACGGGCGCTGGCCAACAACCGCGACGTGGCCGCGGCCGCCGCACGGGTCGAAGAGGCCCGGGCCAACCTCCGGACCGTGCGGGCGCAATACCTGCCGCAGATCGGCATCGGTGTCTCGGCCGAGGGCGAATACACCCCCGAAACCAAGATCGTGCAGTCGTATGCCGTCGAGCCGACCCTCTCGTGGGAGCTGTCGCTTTTCGGAGCCCTGCGCAACGCCAAACGCGCCGCAAAGGCCGAGATCGCCTCGACCGAATGGGCGCTGGCGGGCGTCCGCCTTTCGCTGGCCGCCGAGGTCGCCACGACCTATTTCACGCTGTTGGAATACGAGCGCGACCTTTCGATCGCCCGTCAGACCCTCCGGCTGCGGCGCGAATCGGCCGCGCTGATCGACTCGATGTTCCGCTACGGCATGTCCGACGGCGTGGCGCTGGAGCAGGCCCGGAGTCTGGTCTACACCGCCGAGGCCGACATTCCGCAATACAGCCGCGCCGTGGAGCAGACGTGGCTTTCGATGGGCATACTGTTAGGCGAAACGCCCTCGCGGGTGCAGCTCTCCGGAGCGGGCCAGCGCCTGCTGACCGACGACCTGCCCGCGGAGATTCCCGTGGGTCTGCCGTCGGAGCTTCTGAAACGGCGCCCCGACATCCGCGAAGCGCATTTCAACATGCTGCGAGCTGCTGCGCAGGCCGGTCAGGCGCGGAGCGCCCGTTTTCCGTCCATCTCGCTGACGGCCAAAGGCGGAGTGGCATCCAACTCGATCAAAGGTTTAACAGCTGCGAATCCCTGGGCATGGGATGCGCTGGGGTCCGTGGCCGAACCGATCTTCGGATTCGGAAAGCTCCGCAATGCCGAACGGGCCGCGATGGCGGCCTATACGCAGTCGGTGAAGAGTTACGAGCAGACCGTGCTGACAGCCTTCGCCGATGTCGAAAAGGCGCTGGTGGCCATCACGACCTACCGCGACCAGACCGGGCGCACGGGCGAACTGCTGCTCTCGAACGACCGTGTCGCCACGATGACCCGCGCACTCTACCGCAGCGGACTGTCGGACTACCTCGATGTGATCGACGCCGAGCGCAGTCTCTACCAGACGCAAATGGGGCTGGTGAACCTCGTGGCGCAGCAGTATATCAACTACGTCACGCTCTGCAAGGCGCTGGGCGGCGGCTGGAACGACACAATTGAGAATCAGGAATGAAAATTTACGTTGACAGTATGCGGTCAGAATAGTGGAACTATACCTATTTATAGGGATTGTGTATTTCGCGGTAAAATAGTATCTTTGGGACGCAAAATAGAAGAAAATGCGTCTATCCGAACTTAAAACCGGCGAATCGGGGACGATCGTCAAGGTGATGGGCCACGGAGGCTTTCGCCGCCGCATCATGGAGATGGGATTCGTCCGCGGACAGCGGGTCGAAGTGCTTCTGAATGCGCCCCTGAAAGACCCGATCGAATACAAGATCATGGGCTACGACATTTCGCTGCGGCGCAGCGAGGCCGACATGGTCGAGGTGCTCACCGACAGTGAGGCCCACGAATACCTCGCAGGCGGCGGAGATCAGCGTCGTCATCGCCACGAGCCCGTCGGAAAACCGGAACAGGACGAGGAGCTCAGGGCCACGGAACCGGAACCCGACGCAGGATGCTGCACGAGCATCGACGAAGTGGTGACACGCCGCACGCGGACCATCACGGTAGCGCTGGTGGGCAACCCCAACAGCGGTAAAACCTCGCTGTTCAACGCCATCTCGGGCGGTCACGAGCACGTCGGCAATTACAGCGGCGTGACCGTCGGCGCCAAGATCGGCTGCTGCGTCTACCGCGGCTACCGCTTCGAGGTCACCGACCTGCCCGGCACCTACGCTCTCTCGGCCTATACGCCCGAGGAGCGTTACGTGCGTCATCATCTGGCTGCGAGCATCCCCGATGTGGTGATAAACTCCGTGGTCGCCTCGAATCTGGAACGCAATCTTTACCTGACTACCGAACTGATCGACATAAACCCGCGTATGGTCGTGGCGCTCAACATGTACGACGAGCTGCAAGCCAGCGGAGCCACCCTCGACTACGAGAATCTGGGCCGCATGCTCGGTGTGCCGATGGTGCCCGTCGAGGCGCGCAACCACCGCGGCATCGACACCCTGCTGGACACCGTGATCGATGTCTACGAGAACCGCGACGAGCGTGTGCGCCATATTCATATCAACATGGGTCCCGTGATCGAAGAGGGGCTGCGCAGGCTCAACGGCGACATGAGCGACCACCGCGACGAACTGCCCAAGGCTTTCCCGCCCCGCTACTATGCGATGAAGATGCTCGAAGGCGACGCCGAGGCCGAAAAGAGCCTCCGCGAATGCAGCCGCTACCCCGAGTGGGCCGAAATCCGTGACCGCGAGGCCCGGCGCATCACCGAAGCGCTGGGCGAGGATGTCGAAACGGCCTTCGCCAACCAGAAATACGGATTCATCCAGGGTGCGCTGAAGGAGACCTTCACCCCCGGACGGCGCGAGGAGGTGACGACGACGGCCGTGATCGACACCTTCGTGACGCACAAGCTGTGGGGATTCCCGATCTTCTTCGCGCTGATGTGGCTCATGTTCTGGTGCACGTTCAGCCTCGGAGCCTATCCGCAGGAGTGGATCGACGCGCTGGTGGGATGGATCGGCGGCGGCGTGGACGCCCTGCTGCCCGCCGGACCGCTGCGCGACCTGCTGGTGGACGGCATCATCGGCGGCGTGGGCGCCGTCATCGTCTTCCTCCCGAACATCATGATTCTCTATCTCTTCATCTCGTTCATGGAGGATTCGGGTTATCTGGCCCGTGCGGCGTTCATCATGGACCGCGTGATGCACCGCATCGGCCTGCACGGAAAGTCGTTCATCCCGCTCATCATGGGATTCGGCTGCAACGTCCCCGCGATCATGGCGTCGCGGACCATCGAAAGCCGAAGCAGTCGCCTGATAACCATACTCATTACGCCGTTCATGTCATGCAGCGCTCGAATTCCGATCTACCTGTTGCTGACGGGGACGTTCTTTGCCGCGAACGCCGGGTCGGTGATGCTGGGGCTCTACGTGCTGGGCATCGTGTTGGCCGTCGTCACGGCGCGGCTGATGCGGCGGTTCCTCTTCCCGGTGGACGAAACGCCGTTCGTGATGGAACTTCCGCCCTACCGTCTCCCGACGTGGAAAACGACCCTCACGCACATGTGGGACAAGTGCGCGCAATACCTTAAAAAGATGGGCGGCATGATCCTGATCGCCTCGGTGATCGTCTGGTTTCTGAGCTACTACCCCCGCACGGACGAGACTGCCGGAACCGAGACCCACTACGCAAACTCCTATCTGGGACGTTTGGGCAAGGGGTGCGAACCGGTGTTCAGCCCGCTGGGGTTCAACTGGAAGGCCAGCGTGGCGCTGTTGTCGGGACTTCCGGCCAAGGAGATCGTGGTCTCGACGCTGGGCGTGCTCTACTCCGAAGGCGCCGTGACGACGCCCGCTGAGGGAGAAATCATCGGCGGTGCGGACGGCACGACCGAGATCGTCGTCGCGGAATCCGCGGCGAAAGAGCCCGCCGGGGACGAAGAAACGGCCTCGCTGTCGCAGCGGCTGTTGGCGAGCGGCGACTTCTCGACCGCTTCGGCGCTGGCGTTCCTCGTCTTCATCCTGCTCTACGTCCCCTGCATCGCCACGGTGGTCGCTATCGGCTCCGAAGCCGGATGGAAATGGGCCGCGGCGTCGGTCGTCTACAACACGGCGATGGCTTGGCTCGTAGCATGGATCGTCTACCGCATCGTCCTGTTATTCTGAACGATGGACTGGCAGGATTATATCGTGGGGGCTATCGGGATCGCCGCGGCGGCGGCAGCGGCCCTGCGGCTGTGGAGGCTTGCGTGCGGGAAACACCGGGGAGGCTGTGCGTCGTGCGCCTCGGAACAATGTCCGCTGAAAAAGCACAACCGAAAGAATTAAATCTTATCTTTGCGGCCGCAAACAAAAACGAACGTGGTCGGACTTTTCTACATCCTGCTTTTCTGGCTCATCGGCAATGCGCTGAGCCTCGTGACCGGAGGATATGTCTCGGGGAACATCATCGGCATGATCCTGCTCTTCGCGGCGCTGTGCATGCGCTGGGTGCGGGCCGAAACGGTGCGTCCCGCGGCGCGCTTCCTGCTGGGGGCCATGGCGCTGTTCTTCGTGCCCTACGGCGTGGGGTTGATGGACTCCTACCGCGTGATCCTCGAAAACCTCGGGGCCATCGTCGTCTCGGGAATCGTCTCCACGATCGTCGTGCTGCTCATCACGGGCAAGACCTTCCAGAGCCTGAACCGCCGCGCCCGCCTGCGGCACATCAAACACCTTCGCCACGATGCCTGACGCCTCTTTCCTCTCCTCGGACCTCTTTCTGCTGACCATCACCGTGGGGCTTTATTGCCTGGGCGGCGCGATCTACCGCCGCACGCGGCTGCCGCTGCTGCACCCCGTGCTACTGACTTTCGTCGCCGTGATCGTCTTTCTGCGCTGCGCGGGAATCGGCTACGCGCGCTATCAGGAGGCGACGGGCGTACTCAATTTCGCCCTCGGGATGTCGGTCGTGGCGCTGGGATACCTCCTCTACGAACAACTGGAACGCCTGCGCGGAAGCCTGCTGCCCGTGGGCATCGCCACCCTCGTCGGATGCGTCGCAGGGGTGCTGAGCGTGGTTTACATCGCCATGATGTTCGGTACCGAACGCCAGATACTGACCTCCATAGCCCCCAAATCGGTCACGGTGCCGATCGCCGTGTCGGTCTCGGGACCGCTGGGCGGCAACGTGTCGGTGACATCGGTGGTGGTTTTCTGCGTGGGAATTTTCGGCAGCATCTTCGGCGAATGGATACTGCGTCGCTGCGGCGTCCGCGATCCCGAGGCGCGGGGATTCGCGCTCGGAGCCGCCGCACACGGCATCGGGACGGCCCGGGCCATCGAAATGGGGGCCGCCGAAGGTGCTCTGAGCGGCCTGGCGATGGCCCTGATGGGGCTTGCGACGGCGCTGCTGATGCCGCTGATTGAGAAGTATCTGTATTGAGGAAAATTCTTTTCCCGAAAAGTTTTTTATTTCTGCGATATGTAGTAATTTTGCGCCCGACTCGACAAAAGGCACAAAATTAGGTTAATATGGAGTGGTTGTATACCCTGTTTTTCGGCAACGGCATCGCCCATGCCGTACTTATTTTCGCGTTGGTAATCACCATCGGCATTCTGTTGGGAAAAGTTAAAATCGGAGGCATCTCGCTGGGTGTCACATGGATACTGTTCGTCGGCATCCTGTTCAGCCATTTCGGGATGACTGTCAACGGCGAAGTGAGGCACTTCGTGCAGGAATTCGGACTGATCCTTTTCGTCTTTTCGATCGGACTGCAAGTCGGCCCGGGATTCTTCGCGTCGTTCAAGCACGGCGGAATCACCCTCGTGGGATGCGCCACGGCGATCGTCCTGCTGGGCGTCGCAACGGCCTATGTCATCCACGTCGTGACCGGAACGCCCATTCCGACGATGGTCGGCATCCTCTCGGGCGCCGTGACCAACACCCCCGGACTGGGCGCCGCACAGCAGGCTTATGCCGACGCCTCGGGATTCAGCGATCCCAGCGTCGCGCTGGGCTACGCCGTGGCCTATCCGCTGGGCGTCGTGGGCATCATCTTCACGATGATCTTCATCCGCTATGCCCTGCGTGTGAAATTCGAAAAAGAGGACGAGGCGCTGGCCGCACTCTCCAAGGAGCAGAAATTCGCCGAGAAAGTTTCCGTGGAGTTCACCAACTCGATGCTCGACGGACGCACGGTGGGATACATGCGCGATCTGGTCAACCGTCAGTTCGTGATTTCGCGCATCAGGCACACCGACGGGGAGATCACGATGGCCGACGCCGACAGCGTGCTCCGTCTGGGCGACAAGCTGTGGATCATCTGTCAGGCCGAGGATGTCGAAGCCGTCGTGGCCTTCTTCGGGCACCGCGTGGAGCTCACCGACGAGGACTGGGGCAACAACACGCCCAATGCCGAGCTGATCTCGCGGCGCATCCTGATCACCAAATCGTCGATCAACGGCAAGAAATTCTCCGATCTCCGCCTGCGGACCAAATACGGAATCACGATCACCCGCGTCAATCGCGCCGGTGTGGATCTGATCCCCTATCAGGGGCTCGAATTGCAGGTCGGCGACCGCGTGATGGTCGTGGGACCCGAGAAGGCCGTGACACAGGTGGCCGACGTGTTGGGCAACTCGCTCAAAAAGCTCAACCAGCCCAATCTGGTGACGATCTTCGTGGGCATCGCCCTCGGAGTGCTGCTGGGGTCGATTCCCCTGATGAACGTTCCGCAGCCCGTGAAATTGGGTCTGGCAGGCGGTCCGCTGATCGTGGCGATCCTGATCGGACGCTTCGGAACCCACTTCCACCTGGTGACCTATACCACCATGAGCGCCAACCTCATGCTGCGCGAAATCGGCATCGCGCTGTTCCTCGCAGCCGTGGGAATCGGCGCCGGGGACGGATTCATCGAAGCTATTGCGGGAGGCGGTTACCGCTGGATCGGCTACGGCGTGATCATCACGGTCGTACCCCTGCTGATCGTCTCGCTCTTCGCGCGGCTGAAGCTGAAAATGAACTACTATACGCTCATGGGAATGATCGCCGGCGCGATGACCGATCCCCCGGCGCTGGCCTATGCCAACGCCACGGCCGGAAACGACATGCCCGCCGTGGGCTATTCGACGGTCTATCCCGTGGTGATGTTCCTGCGGGTCCTGACAGCGCAAATCTTCATACTGTTCGCATTGTAACAAAAAGCGGCCCGGGCCGCTTTTTTTGTTCCTATAATTTTTTAATATTTCCATTATTTCCTATCTTTGTCCGGAAAGCATAATCCCAAACATAATTCAAGCTATGGCAAAAGCAGTCAACATCGCCCGTTCGCACCGGCTGGACGGCATCGGAGAGTACTATTTTTCGCGCCGTCTGCGCGAGATCGCCGAGATCGAAGCGGCAACGGGCCGCCAGATCGTAAAACTGGCCATGGGCAGCCCCGACCTGCCGCCCCACCACTCCGTGATCGACCGCCTTGCGAAAGAGGCGCAGCGTCCCGACGTGCACAAATACATGTCCTATCAGGGCGAACCCATCCTGCGAAAGGCTTTTGCCGACTGGTACAAGAAATGGTACTGCACGGAGCTCGATTTCAAATCGGAGGTGCTGCCCCTGATCGGTTCGAAGGAGGGTATCATGCATATCTGCATGACGTTCCTCAATAAGGGCGACAAGGTTCTCGTCCCGAACCCCGGCTACCCCACCTATTCGGCTGCCGTGCGTCTGGCAGGCGGCGAGATGCTGCCCTATGCGCTGAACAAGCAGACCAATTTCTACCCCGATTTCGACGCGATCGAAAAGGCCGGGCTCGACGGCGTGAAGATGATGCTCGTCAACTATCCCAACATGCCGACGGGACAGACGCCCTCGATGGAACTGTTCCAGAAGATCGTCGATTTCGGCGCCAAGCACAATATCCTGATCGTGCATGACAATCCTTACAGCTTCATTCGCAACGCCGAACACCCGATCTCGATCATGGAGGCCGAGGGCGCGAAGGACGTGGCGCTGGAGATGAACTCGCTGTCGAAAGGCCACTCGATGGCCGGCTGGCGCGTGGGCGTCGTCGTGGGCAAGAAGGAGTGGATCGACTCGATCCTCACGTTCAAGTCGAACATGGACTCGGGTATGTTCTACCCCATTCAGGCCGCTGCCGACACGGCGCTGGCGCTGGGCGAGGAGTGGTTCAAGGAGCTGAACGACATCTACTACGGCCGCGAGAAGCAGGCTTACGAACTGCTCGACGCGCTGGGATGCCGCTACCGCAAGGGACAGGCGGGCCTGTTCGTGTGGGCCGAGCTGCCCGAGGGCTACGAGGGCGACAGCTTCGCATTCTCGGACGAGGTGATGGAGAAGACCGACGTGTTCCTGACCCCCGGCGGCATCTTCGGTTCGGAAGGCAACGGCTACATCCGCATCACGCTCTGCTGCCCCGAGGCGCTGCTGAAGAAGGCCACCGAGAAGATCAAAGCCGCTTTCGGCAAGTAGAGGCGAAATCACGGCCTTACAGAAACAGCCGCCCTTCGGGGGCGGCTGTTTCTCGTTCACGCCTCTCCCGGCATCTCTGCGCGTTGGGCGGAAGCCATTCGCCGCAAAACAGGAAGGTCCCCTCCAGAACGAGGGGACCTTCCCGTATGGCGGAACGAACCGCAACCTACTTCATCAGCCAATGCCGCTTGAGCCACTCGCGGACGGGCAGGTCGTAGAGTTTCAGGCAGGCCCAGGCCAGACCGACGGCAAGCAGGAAAATCGCGACATTCACGAAAATGCCCGTGCCGAGCGGAGCGTCGGGATTCCCGGCCACCCAGGCCATCTGCATATAGACCAGCGGGTAGTGGGTGATGTAGAGCGGGAAGGAGATTTCGCCGAGGAACGTGCAGACGGCCACCGACCGGGCGCCGGCGACACGGCTTCCGGCCCCCATCGAGACGATCAGCGGGAAGACGAACAGGATGACCAGCGCCTGATAGCCACCGTCGATCCACGGGGCCGAAACACTCCCGACATGGGGCATGACCAAAGCGGCCGCGATCAGCAGCGAGCACCACCAGAATCCGCCCCGCACGCGGATCGCCGCACCGAGGCGCGAGAGCAGCAGTCCCGCGAAGAAGGGATACAGCAGCCGCGAGAAACCGATGTAGATTTGCTCCGGGGTGACGCTCCAGCCGCCGATGACGGTGTAGGCCGCAGAGCGGTCGGCGGAAAGCAGGCCGAACAGGTCGAGATTCAGCGTGAGGTCCAGCGTCAGCACCGCGGCCCCGGCCACGAACAGCCCCAGCACGAATTTCGGGAAACGCCGGATGACGAGGGCATAGAGGATATTGGCGATGTATTCGTAGAGCAGCGACCATGCGGGTCCGTTCAGCGGGCTGGTCTCGCCCCAGCCGCGGATGTCCCACGACGGCAGCGCGGGCAGCATCGTACAGCCCAGCAGGCAGATCAGCAGCACCTCCCACCACTGTACGCCGGCGATCATCGGGAAGGCCGCGGACCCGAAGTAGAAGAACAGCGCGCCGATGAGAGACCCCATGATGACCATCGGATGCAGACGCACCAGGCGGCGCTTGAAGAAGCCCTTGAGCGACATGCGGTTCCAGCGGTCGTCGTAGGCGTAGCCGATCACGAAGCCCGAGAGCACGAAGAAGAAGTCGATGGCCAGATAGCCGTGGTTGAGCACCTGGTAGGCAGGGCCTTTGGAGTAGGTTTCCAGCAGATGGAAGGCCACCACGATCATCGCCGCCACGCCGCGCAGTCCGTCGAGGATTTCGTAGCGCGGCTTCGAGGCCAGGTAACCGGTTGCGGTCGCAGACATGGGGATCGGACGGGATTCGTTACTCCTCGACGATGCGGATCGAAAGAATCTTGTCGCCCGGGCGGATGTCGTCGATCACGTCCAGCCCTTCGACCACCTGCCCGAAGCAGGTGTGGCGGCCGTCGAGATGCTGCGTATTCTCGCGGTTGTGGCAGATGAAGAACTGCGAACCGCCCGTGTCGCGCCCGGCATGGGCCATCGACAGCACGCCGCGGTCGTGGCGCTGACGCGGGGCCGACGTCTCGCACTTGATCGTGTAGCCCGGACCTCCCGTGCCGTCGCCCCTGGGGCAGCCGCCCTGGATCACGAAGTCGGGAATCACACGGTGGAAGGTCAGCCCGTCGTAGAAGTTGTGCCCGGCCAGTTCGACGAAGTTGGCCACGGTTCCGGGGGTCTCGTCGGCATACAGCTCGGCTTTCATCGTCCCCTTTTCGGTCGAAATAATTGCGTACTTTTTCATGGATCGGTTTTATGGTCCGGTTCCGGCTGAACGGCCCGCGGTTTTCGCGGGTCGCTCGCGGCCGGGAAGCCGGAGTTGTCGTTATTCGGTGACTTTCACTTTTGCGGCGGCGGCGCAAACCCGTTCGCGCAAGGCTTCGAGGCTGCTGCCGTGGGGTTCGTAGCCCACGACGACGCCCATGCGGCGGTTCACGCGCGCCGAGGGTTTGCCGAAGATGCGGATGTCGGTGCGGGGATCTCCGGCGACGGCCTCTTCCACGCCCCCGTAACGCGGCGCGGAGGTCTCCACGCCCGAGAGGATCACCGCGCTGGCGCCCATGCGCTCGAAGGTGACCGCCGGAATGGGAATCCCCAGCACGGCGCGCAGGTGCAGTTCGAACTCATTGAGGTTCTGCGTCCCGGCCAGCGTCACCATGCCCGTGTCGTGCGGCCGGGGCGACAGCTCGGAGAAATAGACCCCGTTGTCGCGGCTCAAAAAGAACTCCACGCCCCACAGTCCGGCCCCGGTGAGGGCTTCAGTGACAGCGGCGGCCATGCGCTGCGCCTCGGCAAGGTGTTCGGGTGCGATCACGGGCGACTGGAAACTCTCGCGGTAGTCGCCGCCCTTCTGCACATGGCCGATCGGCGGGCAGAAAAGCGTCGGGCCGTCCTTCTGGGTGACGGTCAGCAGCGTGATCTCGCTGTCGAAGCGGATGAACTCCTCGATGATCAGTTCGCGGATGTCGCCGCGCGACCCTTCGCAGCCGTAATGCCAGGCGCGTTCCAGCTCGTCGGGACCCTTGACCAGCGACTGCCCCTTGCCCGAAGAGGACATCAGCGGCTTGACCACGCAGGGGAAGCCGATTTTCGCGGCGGCCTCGCGCAGTTCGCCGAGCGATGCGGCGTAGAAATACCGCGCCGTCTTCAGCCCCAGTTCCTTCGCCGCGAGGTCGCGGATGGCCTTGCGGTTCATCGTGAAATTCACGGCCCGGGCGCTCGGTACGACCTGGACGCCCGCCCGCTCGAACTCGTAGAGCCGTTCGGTGCGGATGGCCTCGATCTCGGGAACGATGATGTTGGGGCGGTGTTTTGCGACCGCAGCGGCCAGTGCGTCGCCGTCGAGCATGTCGAAGACCTCCGCGGCGTCGGCCACCTGCATCGCGGGAGCGCCCGCATACTTGTCGCACGCCACGACGGTCTGTCCCAGCCGCTGCGCCGCAATCGCGAACTCCTTGCCCAGCTCGCCGGAACCCAGAAGAAGAATGGTTTTCATATCAGCATGTAGTTTAGTTACAGTATCGTTTAGTCGTTCTCATGGTCAATCTCCTGCGGCCTTTGGCCACATTTGCAAATCTGACCCTCCCCTAAATCCCCTCCTCGGAGGGGACTTATCGCATGCGACCGGATTGTCAACCAAAATGCGGGCACCGCTTATCGGGAATAGTCCCCCTGTTTTTTGCAACGCAAAGATAGCTTTTTCCGCCGAATTTCGTATCTTGTAACGACAAAACTGCGCAAGCCCAATGAAATACTCCAAAATCCTGCTGTGCTTCGGCGCGCTGTGGGCGTCGTCGGCATTCCCGGCCCCGGCTCCCTGCGACACGCTCCGCGTCGCCTTCCTGACCGACATCCACGTGACGCCCGGCAACGTGCAGGATTCGCTGTTCCGCGTCGCGGTGGACGAAATCAACGCCTCGCCGTGCGACATCGTGATCTTCGGCGGCGACCTCACCAACCTGGGCAGCGACGCCGAACTGGAATACGTCCACGGGCTGATCTCTCGGCTCGAAAAACCGTGGCACGCCGTGCCGGGCAACCACGAGACCACGTGGTCCGAAAGCGCCTGCACGACCTTCGCCCGGATCTTCGGCCACGACGGGCGCACCGCCTTCCGGGCCGGGGACTACCTCTTTCTGGGCTACGCTTCGGGACCTTTTATGAAGATGGCCATGGGAGCGGTGCGCACCGAGGACCTCGCGTGGCTGGCCGCGGAGGCCGCCAAGGCCCGGCCCGGCCAGCGCATCGTGAGCCTCTGCCACTATCCGCTGAACAACGACCTCACGAACCGCACGGAGGTGACGGCGACGCTCCGGCGGCTGGATATCCCGCTCACGCTGTTCGGCCACTACCACCGCGCACCCTCGCTGTTCAACTTCGACTCCATAGCAGGCATTCAGGGACGCGCCCTGCGCGGCAAGAGCGATTCCGACGCGGGCTACACACTGCTCGACTTCTGGGGCGACTCGGTCCGTGTGCGCGAAAAGACGCTGGGCGCGGAGCCGCGCACCCGCTTCACGATCCGCATGCAGGACGACCCGCAAACGCTGGCCCTCGCCTCCGACCCGACGCCCCCGGTTCCCGACTACAAGGCGCATGCGCAGCTTGTGTTGCAGGACAGCGCCACAATCTACACCGGGGCGGCCTTTTACAAGGACCTGGTGTATTACGGCACGACGCAGGGCGTGCTGCGGGCCTACGACACGCGCCGCAATCGCGAGGTGTGGCGTCAGCGTTTCGGCGGGGCGCTCTACACCACGCCCCTCGTGGCCGAAGGGCTGGTCATCGCGGGCACGACGACCGACGGACTGCGCGCCTACGACGCCCGCACGGGCCGCGAACGGTGGCACATCGACACCCCGACGCCGATCGTCGGGCAGGGACTCGTCGACGGCCGCGGCAGCGGCGCGGCGCTCTACATCGGGCTGGGCAACGGCACGATGGCCAAAATCGCGGTGCGCGACGGGCGGATTCTGTGGCGTTACGACTACGGAGGCGGCCAGTCGCAGGGGCAGCCCGCGCTGGCGGACGGGAAACTGGTTTTCGGAGCATGGAACGGGCATCTTCACTGCCTCGACGCCGCGACGGGAAAACTCGGCTGGAAGTGGACCAACGGCTCGAAAAGCCTCTTCCTGTCCCCGGGCAACATCGTTCCCCGGATCGCCGGAGGCCGCGTGTTCATCGACGCGCCCGACCGCGCCGTCACCTGCCTCGACCTCGCCTCGGGAAGCGTCGTATGGCGCTGCACCGACTACAAGGCCCGCGAAGCATCGGGCATGAGCGCCGACGGCAAACGCTTCTACGTCAAAACCATGGACGGCGAACTGCTGGCCATCGACACGGCCCCGGACGCCTTCCGCCGGCTGTGGATCACCCCTGCGGGCTTCGGCTACGACTACACGGCCTGCCCGGTGACCGTGAGCGGCGGCATAGCCTACCTCGCCGACCGCTCGGGCAACGTCGCCGCCGTGCGCGAGGACGGCACGACGCTGTGGTGCGTCAAGTGCTGCAACTCGGCGGCGAACTTCATCACCGAGGCTCCCGACGGCTCGCTGTGGGCGACTTTCGCCGAAGGGAAGATTTTCCGCATCCCTCCGCACGCACCCGCAGGGCACAAAAAGAAAATCCCGTAATTCATTTTCGTTTCCGAGGATTTACAAAACAATGCTGTAACCTAATAAGTTACGGCGTTGTTTTTTTATGAGGTAATGATTTAGAA